>ERZ1023666.189-NODE-189-length-28549-cov-28.918404_pt1 | contig 28549 bp, 20 predicted proteins | sample MGYA00380341_ERZ1023666 | MGnify/ENA primary metagenome ERZ1023666 (study PRJEB33179, sample SAMN07448983) | human gut metagenome | biome: Human-gut; feature: Human associated habitat; material: Faeces | host: Homo sapiens | place: India: Bhopal | collected...
CCCCCCAACAGCCCCAAGCCCCTGTGGGCAGTGAGGCGTCGCAAAAGGGGTGGTTCACTAATGGTGTACGTGCTGTGGCTAATGCCATGACGGGCGGTGCGCTCAATCGCAGCATAGCCAATGAACAACAACAAGCTTTGCGCACACAACAACGTGATGCACAACAACAGATACAAGAGGCACAGCGTGCACAACAATCGGCCGAGAATGAAGCACAACAAGCCTTGCGTGAGGCGGAGCGCCAACGTGACCGCCGTGCAATGGAGGCTGTTGATGGTGTGGATGTGGTGCGTGGACGTGCTATCTGGAGCATACAGCCAGGCGAGATCGGCCGCCGCATCAGTGAGCGCGAACTTGAGGAGATAGAAAAGCTTAAGGGCATCATTGTGCAGGAGGGCTGCACGGCCATTGTATTTGCCAATGGTGAATTGGTGGCTAATTTGTCGGCGGGTGCTTACCTGTTTTATAAGAGCATAGAAGAGGAGCAGGCCGCATTGCAAGCCGCTATCGAAAAAGCGCAGAAGGAGATGGACGAGGCCGAAAAGCGCCGCCTTGCTGCAGCTCGGCAAAATGACCCCACCTTCAGGCAACTTGGTATTGTAGGCGAGATAGGTCGTGGCGTTCGTTGGTTGGGTCGTATTATCTTTGGCGAGAAAAAACAAAACAAGAAAGATCCGAAAGAGCGACAATTAGATTATGCACGCATTTTGGCCCGACTCACGCAAGCGCCAATACTGTCAGTCTATTTGGTGAGCAACCGCGTGTTAAACTTGACATTTGGTGGCCAACCCAATGCCGATGGTGGTATAGACTTCAAGCCTTATGTGATTCCTATGGGCATACAGAATGTTGAGGTGGGCGTTTCTTTGCAAATGCGCATCAACGATATTCATGCGTTTGCCACGAATTATTTGTCAGATCGTAATAGTGCCACAGTGGCACAGATGCAGCAGTTGTTGTTGCCACCCATTGAGCAATTGCTGAGGCAGCAGTTGCGCAACACCGATTATCAGTCAACAGGGCTTGATGCACAAGTAGTTGAGCAACTGAAGCAGCAAATTCAAATGCTCATCAATGCGCAGGTGTTTGGCATGGAGTGCACACAAGTGCTGAGTGTGACAGATAATAATGCGGATTTTGAACGTTTTCGCTCGGTAGAACGTGAACTTTATAATACGGAGCGTGAGTTAGATTTTATGCAGCGTACGGGTGAATTCCGTAATCGCATGGAGGTGGAATCGAATACCCAGCAACTTAATACCGCGCGTAATGCTGAGGAATTGCGGCATGCCTTGCAGTTGCTCAACAAAGACCAGTTGTTGCACGATGACGAATTAGAGGAATTTGTGCTATTGCTGCAAAGTCAGAAGCGCATTCGTGAGGCCAAGACACAGGAGCAAGAGTATGAAGCCTTGATGGATTTGGGCAAGAGCCGTCTGATAAAGGACGATGAACTGCAGGCGTTGCAGAATGATTTGGCGCAGAAACGCATACCGCGTGAGGAAATAACGCAGATTATGCGTATTCAGAGCCAGCAAAAGGTTGACGATGCCAATATGCAGGCCGAATTCGCCTTGAGCGATAAGCGCACCGACCATGAGTGGGAACGCGAGGATTTGGAGCGCAGACGTAACTGGGGAATTGAAGACGAGGAACGCGAGCGCGAGTGGTTGCGCGATGAAAGGGAATACAATCGCGATTTCGCACGTCGCAAGCAAGAGGACGACTACGACTTTGCCAGCATGATGCGCAACCGCCAGATTGAGCGTGAAGATCACCTCTTTAACCGGAACGAAAAAATAGAAGATGAGGAGCGTGCGCGTCGCAACCGGTTGGAAGATGAGGCGCTGGCCCATGAGCGTAATCGCCAAAGCAAGTTTGATGACGACCAGCTTGATGCCAATCGTGCCCAAAGGCAAATTGACAAATTGCAGGCAATGGCACAAATGCAGTCGCAGCTCGATGCGCAAAGGTATCAGCATGAAGAGCATGTGGAAAGCATTCGCGCCAATGAGCAAATGAACCGCGACAACCAATTTGCCAACATGACGGCAGAGCAAATACGCGCAGCTCAATTGTCGCATATAAGCGAGGAGGCACAGGTGGCCATGGCTAATGCTTACAATGGCGAGAAAGAGGCAGAATTGCTGCGCCAGCAGGCGGCTAAAGACGAGGCCCGCATGCAGGCCGACCGCGAAGCCATGGCGCAGGACAAGCAGAGCTTGATGAATTTTGCCCAACAAATGGCTGGCATGGTGCGCGACACAGCCACACAAGTAAGTGGTGCACAACAACAAATGCAACAGCAGCAAATCAATGAACTGAAGGGCGAACGGCAATATGCTCAGCAGCGCCAGGACCACATACAAGACTTGGCATTGAACAACATATCGCAAGTGAGTACCGCTGCGGCGCAAAACATTGCAGCCTATAATAATGGTGCCAACATAATGCAGCAGCGACAGGCGCAGCAAGCCGCTCAAACAAAGTCGGCCCAGGTGACACCGCAGAATGGTGCAGAACCTGCGGCAGTGCCTGCCGGGGCAGAGATTGTTGAATGTGAGTGCTATAATTGCCATCATACGCTACACATTGCAGCCGGCACACCGCAGTGCCCTGATTGTGGCGCACCATTTCAATGGTGATACGCCATAGGCTCATGGCAGCCGGGCAGATGAATGCCCAGCAGATGGTTGCTAAATGAGCAGGTTCGTAAAACATTAAATTCTGTAAGCTATATGTCTGACATTCAATTAGGTGGTGATGCAGCGGTAATGGGTGGTGTGCATTCTGATTCGCATAACGTAGAAACGCACAACTCAACTACCAACACCACGCACAACAATACGGTCACGGACAACTCAAAAACCATAAACACCAATGTGGTGCATCAGGCCCAGCTGACCGACACACAGATACGTCAGGACAACGAAAAACAGTTTTTGCAGGCCGTAATGGCGCATATGCAAAATGGTATTCTTGACCAGCGGGAATTGGCAGAAATAACCCAACTGAGCCTGCAATGGCACATTCAGCCCGAGCGTGCCAACCAGATTATTGACCAAGTGCGTAAAAGCGCTTCGATCATTAACGGCAGTCAGGGTAATGAATACCTGGCCGGACAAATATTGCAAGAGGTGTTTAATGCCATTCAGCAAAACGAGGTAGAAATACTGAAACACAAGTTCCGCACACTCGAACAGTTGGCACGCACTTCGGCCGACGGCAATGTGCAATGCTACTATCACTTGTTGTTAGCCTCGCTCTATCCTGAAAACAGCGTTGTGGCTTTTATCAATAGCCGCACCGACAACTATTGGCAACTGTTTTGGGTGCACGTGGCCTATGTCAAACTGGGCAATGCCGATAATGCTGTGGCACTGTTGCCGCGCTTGGGGGGCTTTGGCGCCCCACAGGGTGATGTGGCACTGCTCATGGCGCTTGACAATTTAGCCGACTATCGCCGCAACAACAACCAAACCTATTACAAGCAGCAAGTTTCACAGTACCTGAATGATGCTTGTCAAGCTGGCATGAGTGAGGCCGTGAGCGGACTGTGGTACGCTGCCAAGGAAATGCTCGAAAACGATGTGCCACAGCCCGAAGACTGGTTCCGCTTTTACTGCGAGCAAACGCTGAAGGAGATGGCTCCTGCCCAAAAGCAAGTGCTCGAAAAGAGTGCTTCGGCAATGCCGGCTCCTCCACCGCCAATGCCCAAATTCAATGCCCAAAGTGTGCAGCTCAATCAGTCGCAAGGGTTTAATCCCTTGCAGGCAGCGCGACAAATGGACTTGGGGCAAATGACAACCGTGGAGCAGATGCAGCAACAGATGCAGCAGATGCAACAGCGCTTTGGACAAATGCAACAGGCATTTAGTGCCAAACTCAATGGCTGTGCGCAACCAAGCATGCCTTCAATGCCCAATATGCCCCAAGCCGTACAAAAAGGGGCAGGAACCCCTCCGCCCATGCCTGCAATGCCGCAACAGCCCATGCCTGATACGCAAGAAGCTGTGCAGCCCGAGGTGATAGAGCAATATGGTGTGTTGTTTACCAACAGCGTGAAGCTCGCTCGTAAATATGGTTGCCAGCCCACAGAGGTTTATGCCGTGCTCAACCAGTTTATTCAGCAATCCGAACCCTTGCAGATGCATTGGTACCTCTTTGATGCTGCAAATAACGAAAGACTGAATGACTCAGACTATTGGGGCGACTATAATGATGCTTTAGAGAGCTATTTGCAGCAAAATGGTTTCACGCTGAGTGTAGCTACACCCGTATGGATTATTGGTGGTGGTGATGTGATTCCTGTGCCACAGATAAATGACCCCCTGTATAGTAACTCCATACCTACCGACATGGCTTATTGTTATTATACGGGTTTCTTTGACGATCTGTGGGACGGTGATCACAAATTAGTAGGACCGCGCAATACCATATCGCGCCTTCCGCTTGAAGAGGGCGAAATGCAGACAAACATCGCAGACGACCTCGGCTCTTATTTCAACCTCTGTGCAATGACGCAGGGCGAGATTAAGGTGGATGGTGTCACAATGGCGTCGAATGTGGCATGGCGTGACAACAGTGTCACAATGTCGCACCACTTGCCTTTGCTGCATGTTGACACACCCGATGTGCAGGAGGTGGACAAGGGCATGTACTTGTGTCCAAAACTGGTGTCTCCCAACGAACAGTCGGCATTCAACGAGCAGGCATATAACGATTACATGAAAGCTGCGCAGCAGTGTGGCATGTTGCTCTTCAATCTTCATGGTAGCGATGGTGAGGGCGATTCTGGCTTTTATGGCGAAGGTCATGGCTCGTGTGTAGAGTCGTTCAACCTTGACATGCTCAAACAGAGCAACGGACGTGTGTTAAACACCGTAGCTTGCTTCGGCGCACGTTTTATGGGGTATGAGCGTAACGACTCCATGTTGCTCTCGTCTATGCTCGGTGGCGGCTATTTGCTTTATGCAGGCTCATCGGTAAGTGTGCCCATGATAGGTGACGATGAGCAGGAATGGCCTGCGGGCACTGTGCAATATCCAGGTTCGGGTTCTGAAAAGTTTATGCCGGTATATTGTTACTACCAATTTTGTGGTTTGCCTGCAGGACAGGCCATGATGCAAGCCAAAATGGACTATTTCAATACCTTCCGCCACATGGAGCGTGACGACTTCTCTCTGTCTACTATTATCATGTTCGGGCTTTATGGAAACCCGATGTTGCATGTGCGCCGTCGCGAAGATGTGGTAAAGTGTTCGCAAGAGTTACAAGTATTGCCACAGTTGCCACAAAACAAGGCGGCAGATGCCCCAGTTAACCGTATGCAGTGCAAGTGCCTGTTAAACAAGGAACAGTTGCAGCAGAGCAAATCGTTGATCGAGCAAATCCGCGCCATCACCGATTCCAACTTGCAGTCTATTCATCAAGGTGTGCAGCAACATTTGTATGATGCCTTGGGGCTCGATCCCCGCTGGCTCGATCAGGTTGATGCTTTTGAATACGGCAGCAGCAAGGGCGTACAGACATCGGGCTACCGCTATTGTTACGACACTGACAACCAGCATTTAAGCAAATCGATAGTTGAAGTAAACCGACAAGGACAGGTGACACGCAAAATCACCTTCAAATAACATTGCATAAGAATATCAAGCATTTACAATTTATAAATATTAAAACACAACAATAATATGGGCTTCTTTGGATTTAAGAATAGACGCGAGGTTGAAGAAGAAAAGCAGCAGGCTGTAGAACAGACTATCCGCAATAACTATATGAGTCTGAGTAACATCAGTAAGGGTAGTCAGATAAACATAGCCATTCCTTACTTTGATGTGTTCGACCCGCGCCTTGCCGACTATGGCGTGCCAGTATCAGTGCATGGCACTATTGTGTATAGCATTGATGACATGGATCTCTTTAATCAGGTGAACAAAACGGAGCAATTTACCGACGAAACGTTCAAAAACAAGCTCCGCAGCACGGTCACAAAGTATGTAAAGGGCGTAGTGACCAATGCTCCCACCGATGCGCAAATTCCACTTGTGCAGATTGAACGCAAGATTTTGGAGATTAGCGAATTGGTGCAGAACTATGTGACGCCTAAGGTTGAAAAACTCTTTGGCATTACAGTGCGCAACCTTGATATTACCAGCATCAACGTAGACAAAGACAGCCGTGGTTACCGTGAACTTAAAGCACTTACGGCAGAATTGGAGAAGGAAAATGTGTTAGCCAAGCACAAAGCTACCTTGTCAAATTTCAATCTCCAAAACGACCTTAATCAAGATGCTTTGCGTCGTCAGCAAGAAATGAACCTTAGTGGACAAGAGCAACTGCAACAAATGCAACTTGATAATCAGCGCGAAACCATGCGCATACAGCGTGAGGAGATGCAGCGTGCCAGTCGTTTGCAAACAGAGCAGACTTTCCTCGGTGCCCATCAAGCCAATTTGAATGCAGGCATGGTAAACAATGCGACCGACAATGGTCTTGATGCCTTTAGTAACAAAATTGGTTCGCATGTTGGCAGTCCGCTCAACCAAAACAGTTTGGCTGGTGCTCCGCAAATGCCAGGCATGAATGGTATGCCTCAAATGCCGCAGCAACAACCCGCAGTGCAATACATGGTGGGTGTAAACGGACAGCAAGCAGGTCCTTTTAATTGGCAACAACTTCAGCAATTGGTGCAGCAGGGTCAGCTAACCCAACAAACTTACGTGTGGAAACAGGGCATGGCACAATGGGCTTCTGCTGGACAGGTAGCTGAATTAGCTCCACTCTTTCAAAACCAAGCCCCGGGTATGCCTGGGGTACCGCCTGTAATGCCAAGCATGTAAGGAAAATATCTTTCAATTTGCTAAGATCAAAGAATATCTACAAAATCAGTTTATACAGATGTGCAAAGAAGAAATCATAAGTGAATTTAGGAGGTATGACAAAATTAACTGCAATGAGTTTGATTTGATTAGCGGAAAAACTGAGCCAAAACAGACAATGGCTCTTGGTTTTTTGTTAAGTAAATCGTCAAATGCTTTGCATGCTTTTTTGAAATTCGTCGAAGTAAAAGAAGAGTTTAATCGATGTATTGTTGATTGTGAAACTCAACGAAAGGCAGAGAATAATGATCGAATAGATATTTTACTACGCCTTTATCAAAATGAGCAGCCTGTAAAGGCCATTATAGTAGAAGCTAAAAGCATTAGCGCAAAAACTCAAAACATTGCGGCAAGCACACAGGTAGAAAAATATACAGACTTTGTTCAACTTAGGCCTTTCAAAAATAATTATCAAACTGTAACGTTGACTTATAAGGCAAAAGAAATATCTAAGAGATGTATATCTATCACTTGGGATGAACTGATTAATGTTCTGTATAAAGTTTCAACTAATGATGAACTAATTTCTAATTTTATTAACTATATTTTAAACATTGAAGGAAATATGAAATTCTATGAAGAAGAGGTCGTAACCATTCCTGCAGGTGGTACAATTGAGGCTATAACGATGTCTGGTATTTATGAATGTGAAAAGAATAAGAGCAACGATAACAAATGTAAACGATCATTGTACTTTGCATTTCGTGGAGTAAACGGAGATATTAGGAAATTGTATAAACTCAAGGATCTTGTGCAACTTGATATTGACGATGAATCAGCTATCAGCACAGTAGAAAAGAGCATTCGTGATTTTAGAAAAAGGTTAGAAATATATAAGTCCAAGTGCTCTTACACTCATAATAGAATTAAGTATGTGTATATCTTAGACTTGTATCACACGATCGAGTTGCCATTCATTGTTAGACCGTTAGAAAATAACTCAGGTCCAGCTTATTATCAACTGAGCGAGATTATGGGTGCATGCAATTGCAATATTGACAACTATCGTATATTACAACCCAAATCCATTAAAATAGAGGGCAATCAGCTATCAATCAAGAATAATACCAAGTATAAGTCGTATAAATTAAAGAATAATGGTAGTGAAATTGATTTGTCTTCAGGTCAAGTAATAGAATTAAGTCCCCAAAACAAATACGAATTGGAGATAATTGATGGCAACAAAACAAATATAGTTATGATAAATCAAGTAGATAGCCAATGGTGCCTTTCTTATGAAATAAACAATTCTACTAAAAACTAACAAATAACTTTTTCAAATAAACAAAACATTATGTACGCAAAAGAATTTGAAGATCTCCTTAAGGAGTATTTGACCGATGGTATTATCACCTCTAAAGAGCGCCAAGTGCTGCTCAAAAAAGCACAGCAACTTGGCTATGATGTAGACGAGGTAGACCTTTACATTGATGCACAACAGCAGAAGTGCGACCAAGCTGTCGAATCTGCAGCAGCAAAAAAACGTGGTAAGACTTGTCCACGATGCGGTGCTTCTGTACAGTCTATGCAGTTAACTTGTCCAGAATGTGGCTTTGAGTTCAATAATAAAGAAGCAAACGCTTCTGCTAGAGAACTTATGAAGTTGCTAAGCGAATGTAGTGATACGGAGAAACAAGTGTCTATTATTGAAAATTATCCTATACCTAATACAAGAGAAAATCTTATCGAATTTATTTCTTCCTGCATGGGACGATGTAGAATTTCGTTAAGTGAATTATCAAGCAGTGACAAGGCAGAAATCTGTATGGCGTGGAGAAGATTGTCTCAGCAGGTTGTTATTAAGGCGCAGCTCATGCTGAAGGATGATCCTGAGGTTATGAAGCAAGTAAAAAAATTAGAGAAACTTGCATCGAAGAAAATTCGTGTGTATGGGTTTGGTTTCTTTGTTTCAATATTAGCCTCGGTAGGTTTGTTTCTTGCAGTAGCTGGTGCCGTTGGACCTTCTATAGTAGAAGCAATTAAAGACTCTACTAAAGTTGAGAGTCTGTCTAAAGACCAAATTATTCAGCAAAAAATAACGGATGTTTCGAAGTTGGTTAAAGATGATGATTTGGACGGAGCCGATGAATATTTGACAAACCTTACACTTCCTGATTCTATGAGATTTTATTATATAGATTTAAGTTCTGCTTATCAGGTTGTAATAAGTGCATATTTAAGGGATAAGGACTATGATTCTGCCGAATCTTTAGCTATGATATTCAAAGGGAAACTTGATAATGATTTAAGTTGGAAAGATACATCAATCTATAAAACTCTTAAGGCGAAATATAAGGCTATAGGCAGAGACTTTTCAGCATTGAAATCTGCATATGATGATGACGAGGATTAGTAAAGAGCTTTTTCTTCATTAGACGTTGACACTCGTTGTATGTTCTCAGACATTTCATTCCTTTGTCGCTGAAGATATAATTTGTCGGAATCTTCGTGGCTTTCTTAACGGACTAGTAATCAGTTATAAAGTTACGAATTTTCCTTCAGATTTTAGAATATAAATAGTTGATAATCAATAAGTTAAGTAATAAAACGCATGCTACACATGAGTATAAAAACAACATCTTTACATGGTTCTTTTGTCAAGTATTTGGCAAGTGAGCTAAATATAAACTGCAACAGAAAAATTGCGGAAACTGTTTTTTAACATTACTTAAAAACAAATATGGAAACAGACAACCTAACCGAACAGGACATTAAAGACCTGATTATCAAATTCTACCTTGACGAGTCAATTAATGACTTGAAAAGGTATTATTCCACACCCACGACATGGGAAATCATCAACCAGTCAAGAAAGGAGACAAGACACACAAAATTCTTGGCTTGGTTCTTCGGCAACAAAGATTTTAATGCCGACCCCAATGCTGGACCTATCAAGAAACTGATAGTTCTGTTGTTGAAATGGGCAAACATGCAAAAGGGTGCGGATTTTGACGAAAAACTGGAAAACAGTATTTATTCTCAAAGTCTTTTCATCTTGTCATACGATGTCATTGCAGAACATCCCATCCTTATAAAGCAAACATCGGAAGGTAAGCCTGCATACGGAGAAGGAGATATTGACATTGTCGTCAAGTGTAAAGCGAAAGTCAACAATAGGGAGAGAAATATCAATATTGTCATAGAGAACAAAATCGGTGCGTCCGAAACGACTAAGTGCTTCGACAAGAACGGCAAAAAACTAAAAAAAACAAATAAAGGAAACACTGAAACAATTCTGTATCAAACGGAAGCATACTATCAATATATTACAGAGAAATACAAAGATGACATCAACCTCTTTGTATTCCTAAAACCAACTGACTGCAACTTGGAAGATGTCGAGCGAGCAGAGTGCAAGTGCGACAAATACATTCAGATAAACTATCAGGAAATTCTTGACAATATCATTCAGCCTGTCAGCGATCAAAAGGACATTTCGGTAGAGAATAAGTACAGACTAAAAGACTACATCAAGACTTTGGGAAAGCCTGCCGAAACAGACGACGATACTAATAAAAACATAATAATTATGGCAATGGAGCAGAAAGAAAGAGAACTGTTGACAACATTTTTCAAAAACAATGAGGATCTTATTCGTGCGGCAATCAACGCCCTTGGTGACGAGGAACTCTCAAAGAGCATGGCAAAGGTGGAGCGCAAAAGCCGTTCAAGAAACACATATAGCATCAATGGTAAGGGTCGTTACTCAATGTATGAAGTACTGGAGAAATTTGTGGAATTCCGACTTGCTGACACTTCTGTTAGTGTTCAGGACATTGACAAGGAGATTGCCGGGTTCATCAACAGTAAACGTGTGAATGTGAGTGACACTCAGAAACAAGTTTCTCGAGAAGGTGAGAAGCCTCATGGCTCATTCACCTTCAATGGTCGTGAAATCAGATATACTAAGCAATGGAGTGACAGTGGCAGCAATCCTACATTTACTAGATTCCGTGAGGGGTGCAGTAGCAAATATACCAAAGACTTTCAGATAGATGTTATTGGTATGGTGTAGTTTAACATTTCTCCAGTTTTTCCGACATTTCATTCCGGTTTGTCCGATAATGACTAAAGAAGACAAAGGCATAAAAACATATTCCTTTGCATCAGAATAAATGTTGTTCATCCAGAAATAAGGAACGATTATAAGACTTAAAAAGAGAACGAAATGGGACTTCTGCCTTGCTGCTGTGTAAAAATGGTAACAATAAAGCGGAAGTTCCATTTCTGCTTAATATAAGATGGTGCTCAGGGTTATATTATAAACAGGTGTTCAACCAATCAAACAATTTTATATGTTAACATTCATATTGATGGTAGTAGCAGGCATCGTGCTATTTGTGGTATTGGGTGTATTGGGCTGGCTGGGGACAGCAATAGATGCTGTGTTCAGTTTGCTGACGGAGGGGGTTGGTAATTGCTTTGGGTGTGTGATAGAATTGGTGCTCATGTTGGTGGTGCTGGGCCTTATTATATCGGCCATTAGCTTGATATTGTGATGGCGAGCAGCTTGTGTGACGTGAAATCAATGAGTTACGTTATTTTATAGGGGGACGCATTGACTAAGTTAGGAAAGCCGCTTACCGCGGGAACATAAGAACACAAGTTTACATAAGAAACACACAAGGCCGCTACGCGGCTGACGGCCACGGACTAACGTCCGGGTGGCCTCAAGAGACATAAGGGCTGACGCCATAGCGTGCCCTGGCAGCCGCTAACGCGGAGAACATAAGGACAAAAGGACATAAGAACAGAAGAACTTCAAGACATACGGGCATGGACTTTTGTTCTTATGTTCTTATGTTCCCGCGTTAGCGGCAGATTGCAACAGTTCTTCGCCATTGCGCTTACCGCGGGAACATAAGAACATAAGCTACATAAGAAACATAATTTGCGTCCGGTGAAACGTAACCATAGAATGGATTCAAGCATCAAACGCAAGCACTAATGGGGGCGACGCGTCCCGCGTCGGGATTTTAAGGCAAAAGTTCACAGTCAAGCGTGTAATTAGCGCTGTCTGTGAGCCTTTATTTGGTGTATAAGCCTTTGCTTTAATGCCCGACGCGGGACGCGTCGCCATTAGTGCTTGCGTTTGGTGGTAGCGTTTGGTGCTTGAGTCCGTTCGCATATTTACGTTTTACCGCATAGCAATAATTTATAAGAGGGCAAAGACGAAAAAGTTGCACTTGGGACCTTTACCATACTACAAAAACTTTACTTGCCGAGTATCTTACATCTTACACTAATACGCTGTAACTCATTGACTATCAATGTTTTACATAGTGTAAGATGCTGCCGATGTCACCTACACGCATCCTACACACTCCACATGCTGCCACACGGCACAGGTGCGGGAGGAAGATGTCACAGCATAGGGAAACAGAAAAGTCTGTTGCTCCGACGAAAATCTCTACGTCCCCGTGGCGTAAAACCCACCGCATACGTCCAAACTGGCTGCGAGGCAGCGGGGTGAGGTGTGTAAGATGTGTGCAGGGGAGTGTAAGATGATTTGAAATCATCTTACACTCTTGAAACCTCTGTATATCAACTTGTTATGCACAAAAAGTGTAAGATGGCAGTAAAAACACACGCACTCTTTTACAAGAGGAATGACGGGTAGGGAACAAATATTTGTGTACAAATTGTACACTTTTTTTGATGGGAACAATGCCTTGGTGTTACCTTTGCAGCACTTTACTTTTGTATCAAAACCAAATTGTACTGACTATCATGAAACGAATGCTTGACAGAATGCTGCGCTATGCCGATGCCATTGTGAAACGTGGCGTTGACAAACTGATAGACGCTATCGGACAGAGTCCGGAACCACAAACTAAAAACGCTGAGACTCAAGCCAAAAACGCAAGCACTAATGGGGGCGACGCGTCCCGCGTTATCGGGAAAATATATAGCTATTATTTAGTAGAGTTTGTATTTTCCTCCTTTCTCTATCCCGACGCGGGACGCGTCGCCCCCATTAGTGATAGCGTTTTTTTGCAACGCGTTTTTAAGCAACTTAAAAATGCCTCAAAATGGTCTCGCCAAGAGGTCTATTTTGAACGTCCTGCCTGTAAGGGCAAAAGCATTACTATACTATGTGCTTTGGAGTTTTACCAGGCAATAATAATATCCATACTTCACCATTCTTATGCGTGCTTTATTTCCCCCCTCTCACCTCGCCAAGCAGGCGCTGCAGACGTTGCAGCAGTTTGGGGCGCTCCTTGGCAATGTCGGTTTGCTCGTAGGCGCTTTTGCTCAGGTCGTAGAGCTGCGGGGTGGGGCGGTAGCCCGTTTCAATCTTTGGCCCCCAGGTAATCATGGGACCGCCGTCGGAGGGTGAGATGTATTTGTAGTGCTGCGTGCGCAACGTCAGACTGCGGTTGCTGGCCATGCTTATGGCATAATCGCGCGGACGGGTGTCGCGGCCCAACCAGGTGGAGATGTGGTTCTGGCTGTCGTGGGCCTCGGCGGGCTGGAGTGCGACATCGGACAGTGAAGCCAATGAGGCCGGCATGTCGATGAGCGAGCCAAGGGCGTCGCTTGTCATGCCTTGGGCTGCCCCCTCGGGCCAATAAACGATGAAGGGTACAGCCGAACCACCCTCGTAGGCACTGTATTTGCCGCTGCGGTAGGGGCCGCTCGGCTTGTGGGTGCCGCAAAGCTCGATGGCGCGGTCCTGGTAGCCGTCGTCGAGCACAGGGCCGTTGTCGCTTGTGATGATGATGAGCGTGTTGCGGTCGATGCCGCGCTGGCGCAGTGCATCGGTGATTTGGCGCACCGTCCAGTCAAACTGCATGATGGCCTCGCCGCGCAGCCCCATCACACTCTTGCCTCGGAAACGCTCGTGAGGCATACGTGGCACATGCACGTCGTTGGTGCACAAGTACATAAAGAAAGGGGTGGCGCGGTGTGAGTCGATAAAGCCAATGGCGTGGCTCACAATGCTGTCGGCAATGCTCTCGTCGCGCCACAGGGCACGGCCACCGCCCTTCATGTAGCCAATGCGCGATATGCCGTTGACGATGCTCATGTCGTGACCGTGGCTGGGCTGCAGTTTGGTGAGCAGTTCGGGATTGTTGCGCCCCGTGGGTTCGCCCTCGAAGTTGTGCTGGTAACTCACGCTGATAGGGGCCGAGGCGTCGTAGTTTGCCACACGGCCATTTTCGATGTACACGCAGGGCACGCGGTCGGCGGTGGCCGCCATGATGTAGTGGTAGTCAAAGCCGAGGTCGCGTGGTGTGAGGTCGATGGTGCCGTTCCAATCCTGTGCGGCTGTGCGGCTGCCCAGGCCCAAGTGCCATTTGCCTATGGCGGCGGTGGCATAGCCAGCGCGGTGCATGAGGTCGGCCACGGTGGTTTGGCCAGGTTTTATAATCATGCCGGCATTGCCCGCTGCCACATCGGTGCCGGTGCGGCGGAAAGGGTATTCGCCAGTGAGCAGCGCGTAGCGCGAAGGGGTGGACGTGGAGGCGCAGGCGTGCATGTTAGTCATGCGCACCCCGTTGGCGGCCAAACTGTCGACGGTGGGGGTGCTCACCCGTGTGGCGCCATAGCAGGACAGGTCGCCATAGCCAAGGTCGTCGGCCACGAGTACAATGATATTGGGTTTGAGTTGCTGTGCAGCGGCACACAAGGGGAGGGCTGCCAGCAAGCTTGTAAGTGGTTTCAGCATAATTGGACGCAGAAATAAGTATAGCCCAAAAGTACAAATAAATAGGCATAAAGGGTGCATACACGCCCGAAAATTGTACCTTTGCAAAAGTAAGACATTAAAAAACATACAGATATGAGTACGCTCGAAAAGATTTTTGCAGAGAAACTGCTTAATGTAAAGGCTATTAAGTTGCAACCCGAACAGCCCTTCACTTGGGCCAGTGGCTGGAAGTCACCTTTCTATTGCGACAACCGCAAGACTTTGGCATTCCCTGCTTTGCGCAGCTTTGTCAAGTTGGAGTTGAGCCGCATCGTGGCAGAAAAGTATCCTGAGGCCGACGCCATTGCGGGTGTGGCCACGGGTGCCATAGCCCAGGGCGCATTGGTGGCCGATGCGCTTGGCTTGCCCTTTGCCTATGTGCGTTCGAAACCCAAAGACCACGGTATGACAAACCTGATTGAGGGTGACCTGCAGAAGGGCATGAAGGTGGTTGTGATAGAGGACCTCATCTCGACCGGCGGCAGCAGTTTGAAGGCCGTTGAGGCTTTGCGCCAGCATGGTTGCGAGGTGATTGGTATGGTGGCCAGCTACACCTATGGTTTCCCCGTGGCCGAAGAGGCTTTCAAGGCTGCTAACGTGGAACTTACCACGCTCACTAACTACGAGGCAGTGGTTGAGGTGGCTCTCGGCACCGGCTATATCAAGCAGGAGCACGTGCCCATGTTGCACGAGTGGCGCGCCAACCCCAGCGAATGGGGAAAGTAAGGCGTTTGGGGCGCAGAAGCGCGCTGATGTGCTAATATGTAAATGTGCAGATGAAATGCGCTTGTAAACGTCATGCCATCTGCACATTTAATAATTTTACTGAAGTTTCGGATTTAGCAAGTGCGGGCTGAAGGCCCAAGTATTTACTTAGCCCAGGGCAACGCCCTGGGTAAAATTGAGCAAGGTTGTGACGCCCTGTAAGGGCAGAAGTAGAAAAACTTCATCATACTTTTGCCCTTACAGGGCGTCACTTTTCCTCTTGATGATAACCCAAGGCGCTGCCTTGGGCTATGGAATTCATTGGGCCTTCAGCCCGCTTTTGCTAAATCCGAAAGTTTAATAATTTTACGAATTCACCATGAAACGATTTCTACTCATTATAGCCAGCCTGTTTGTGGGTGGCATATTCCTTGGCGGCTCGAAGGCTGTGGCGCAAAATGCCCAGCAGCTCACGCTCGAGGACATCACAGGCGGCAAGTATAACCCGCAATATGTGTATGGCGTAAATCCGATGAAGGACGGCGAAAGCTATACGCAACTTTCTGACGACAGCAAACGCATCATACGCCGTTCCTTCAAAACGGGTAAGGAAATTGAAGTGCTGTTTGACGCCGACCAGGCTCGGGGCGATGCCAAACTGAAGGCCATTGACGGCTACATCATGTCGCCCGACGAACGCCGCATATTGCTGCGTACGCAAACTAAACCTATTTACCGCCGTTCATACACTGCCGAATATTACATATATGATGTGCAGAACAAAAAGTATGAGCCTCTGTCGGACGGCGGGCCGCAGCAAATGCCCCTTTTCTCGCCCGATGGCAATGTCATAGCCTTTGTGCGCGACAACAACCTGTTCCTTGTAAAGCTGCTCTTTGGCAATGCCGAGAGCCAGGTGACGAAGGACGGCAAATTTAACGAGGTGATAAATGGACTGCCCGACTGGGTGAACGAGGAGGAGTTTACCACAGCCCGTTCGTTCGACTTTTCGAGCGACTCGCAGATGCTTGCCTGGGTGCGCTACGACGAGAGCAAGGTGCCCGTTTACAGCATTCAGGAGTTTAAGGGCGCTTATCCCACCCGTCAGGAGTATGACGAATATCCCGGTGCCTACAACTACAAATATCCTGTGGCCGGTGCCAAAAACAGTGATGTGACGGTGATGACCTTCGACATCAAGAACCGTGTAACCCGCACACTCAAACTCCCGCTCGACTCCGACGGTTATGTGCCACGCATACACTTTACGAGCGACCCCGCCAAACTGGCTGTGGTCACCCTCAACCGTCATCAAAACCGCATGGACATCTACATGGCCAATCCGCGCAGCACAGAGTGCAAACTGGCTGTGCGCGAGGAAAATGCCAAGTATGTGCCCGAGACCGCTTACGGCAGTCTCAAGTTCTATGGCGACCACTTTGGCTACATCAGCGACCGTTCGGGCTACAAGCACATTTACTGGTACAACCTCAATGGCAAGCTTGAGCGTCAGGTGACCAGGGGCAACTACGACGTGTCGGCCTTTTATGGTTATGATGCGCAGAACGGCCGCTTCTACTACGCGTCGCACCAGGAGAGCCCGTTGCGCACCGCCGTCTATTCGATAGACAAGAGTGGCAAGGAGCGCAAGCTCTCTACCGAGGTCGGTACAAACAATGCCACCTTCAGCACATCGATGAAGTATTTCCTCAACATCTATTCATCGGCCACCCAGCCCCCCGTAACCACCCTGCGCGATGCTGCCAACGGCAAGGTTATATCGACTATGGTTGACAACAAGGCTCTGAAGAATAATGTGACACCGCTGCTGGGGCAGAAGGAGTTCTTCACCTTCAAAACCTCGGAAGGCGTGGAGCTGAACGGCTGGATGATAAAGCCCCGCAACTTTGATGCCTCAAAGAAGTACCCCGTCATCATGTACCAGTACTCGGGGCCCGGCTCGCAGGAGGTGACCGACTCATGGAACATGGGTTTCTACCCCGGCGGACAGTGGGAGAGCTACATGGCCAACCAGGGCTTTGTGTTTGTGTGTGTAGACGGACGCGGCACAGGCTCGCGTGGTGCCGACTTTGAAAAGTGCACCTACCTCAACCTTGGCGACAAGGAGTCGAAAGACCAAGTGGAGACCGCACTTTACCTTGGCTCGCTGCCTTATGTTGACAAGGACCGCATAGCTATCTGGGGCTGGAGCTTTGGTGGTTTCAACACGCTGATGTCGATGAGCGAAGGCCGCAAGGTGTTCCGTGCCGGTGTGGCTGTGGCCGCTCCAAGCAACTGGAAATACTACGACACGGTGTACACCGAACGTTACATGCGTACCCCGAAGGAGAACCCAACGGGCTATGCTGTCAACCCCATAGAGCGTGCGGCTAACTTGAGCGGTGACTTGTTGCTCATTCATGGCACGGCCGACGACAATGTGCACTTCCGCAATTTTACCGAGGTGAGCGAAGCCTATGTGCAGCAGGGCAAGATGTTCCGTCAGCAGATATACACCAACCGCAACCACAGCATATTTGGCGGCAACACCCGCCTGCATCTGTTCAAAACCATCAGCGATTACTTTGTTGAGAAACTGAAGTAAGTAATTGGTACATACAACGGCAAAAGCCCCAATCATTAGCCAAAGTTTAACGCCTGACGCTAATGATTGGGGCTTTTCTGTGTTTTTTTCGTATTTTTGCAGCGTTATGGATAATCCGAGCACACCACACATACTCATTATATACACGGGCGGCACCATCGGTATGATTGAAAATCCCGAAACTGGTGCGTTGGAGAACTTTGATTTTGAACAGTTCAAGCTCCATGTGCCCGAACTCCGCCAGTTCAATTACCACATCGATGCCCTGGCCTTTGACCCGCCGATTGACTCGAGCGATATGGAGCCGCGCTATTGGATAAAGATGGCGCACATCATAGCCGACCATTACAACCATTATGACGGTTTTGTGCTGCTGCATGGCACCGACACCATGGCCTACACCGCGTCGGCCTTGAGCTATATGCTCGAAAATCTGGGCAAGCCCGTCATCATTACCGGTTCGCAGTTGCCGATAGGACAGTTGCGCACCGATGGCAAGGAAAATTTGCTGACGAGCATCGAGATAGCTGCAGCACGCGACCAAATGGGGCACCCCGTGGTGCCTGAGGTGTGCATATTTTTCGAGAGCCGCCTGATGCGCGGCAACCGCACTACCAAAATAAACTCTGAGGGCTTCAATGCCTTCCGTTCGTTCAACTTGCCGTCGCTGGCTCATGCCGGCATTCACATCAAGTACGAAACGCACCTTATTCGTCGTCCGCGTCCCGATGCGCCCTTCCGTCCGCACTATTTGCTCGACAACAATGTGATGATTCTCACACTCTTCCCCGGCATTCGCAAGGAGGTGATAGACACCATGCTCAGCGTGAGCGGGCTGCGTGCGGTGGTGATGAAAACCTTTGGCGCGGGCAATGCACCGCAAAAACCGTGGTTTGTTGAGAGCATTCGCAAACTTGTCAACCGCGGCGTCATAGTGGTCAACATCACGCAGTGCTTCAAAGGCACGGTTGAGATGCACCGCTACGAAACGGGTTTGCAACTGTTGCAGGCCGGGGTGATAAACGGCTACGACTCTACTGTTGAGGGCATGATAACCAAACTCATGTTCTTGCTCGGACATGGCTATTCGCACAACGAGATAGTCAGACTGATGAATACCAATATTGCAGGCGAAATAACGGTGTGATGCTCGCAGAGCCCGCAGATGTGCAAATGCTTGTGGAGTTAGCTGATGTGTGAATGTGCGGATAATGCGCGCCATATTGTACTAACGCATAACAACGATGAAATACCTTTACATACTTATAACCGCGTTGCTGCTTGCAGCGTGCAGCGTTCCCGCCACCCACAGCGGCGAGGGACAACCTGTCAGCCTCAGTCATGCCACATTGCTCGGCATGGCTGAGGCTGACAGCTTTGTGGTAGCGACTGTTAAAAATCCGTGGGACACTACCCGCACACTTGCCACTTACGTCATGGTGCCCGACTCGTTGCCCATGCCCCGTCACTTGCCGCAGGGCACTGTGGTGCGTACACCGCTGCGCCGTGCCGTGGTTACTTCGGCCGTACATCTGGCATTGCTGGCCGACCTCGACGCATTGGGCGGCGTGGGCGGTGTGACCGATGCCGGCTACATGGTGAGCCAGCGCATAAGGGACTATTTGCAGCGCCACCCCAATGTGGCCGACATGGGGCAAAGCATGCAGCCCAATGTGGAGCGTATGCGCATGAACAAGGTAGACGCTGTGCTGGTGTCGCCCTTCGAAAATGCCGGACATGGCGCGCTCGACAATGCCGGCATACCCCTCATAGAGTGTGCCGACTACATGGAAACGTCGCCCCTGGCCCGTGCCGAGTGGATGCGCTTTTATGGCCGATTGTTCGGGGTGGGGCAGCGTGCCGACTCACTGTTTGCCGTAGTGGAACAGGCTTACCTCGCTTGCAAAAAGCGTGTGGCCCAGGGGAGTGGTGGCCCTCGCCCCACGGTGATGAGCGACCTCATGCAGCGCGGCACATGGTATCAACCCAGCGGGCGCAGCACCATGGGGCAGTTTATAGCCGATGCCGGAGGACGCAACCTGTGGGCCGACCGCACAGAGAATGGCAGCGTGTCGCTCAGTTTTGAAAGCGTGTTCCAACGTGCAGCCAAGGCCGATGTATGGCTCGTAAAGTACGGACAGCAAACCGACCTCAGCTATGCACAGATGCTGCGCGATATGCCGCAAGCAGCACAGTTTGCCCCGTGGCAAAAGCATCGCGTCTATGCCTGCAACACCTTCAGCGTGCCATTTTATGAAGAAGTGCCCTTCCACCCCGAGCGCTTGCTGCAGAACCTTGCCGACATATTCGGCGGCCGTACCCCGCAGGGCAGTGATGTTTATTACACCCCTGTAAAGCAATAGCCCATGAGAGTCTCCATATCCTTGCTCCTCATGTTATCCCTCCTCGCCCTGTTTACCGGCAGTGTGAGTTTGACACCCGTGCAGGTGTGGCAGTCGCTTTGTGGCGGAGGCGATGAGGCTGTGCGCTACATCGTGTTTGAATCGCGTATGCCGCAAATGCTCACCGCCATACTGGCAGGTGCCGCTCTGGCGGTGAGCGGACTCGTGATGCAAACCCTCTTTGCCAATCCGCTGGCCGACCCCTCGCTGCTTGGTGTCAACAGCGGCGCCTCGCTTGGTGCCGCCATAGCCCTGTTGGCGTGTGGTGGCAGTGTGGTGGTGGGCGGTGCCGCCCTGTCGGGGGTGATGCTCACCATTGCCGCCTCGTTTGTAGGCGCGTGTGCCGTCATATTGCTGCTCAGCGTGTGCAGCCACTATTTGCGTGGCACATTGGCGTTGCTTGTGGCCGGTGTCATGCTCAGTTTTGGCATATCGGCCGTCATTTCGTTGCTCAACTTTTATGCCACGGCCGACGGCGTGCGCTCCTATGTGGTGTGGGGCATGGGCGACTTTTCGGGCCTCACTATGCAGCGCATACCCCTGCTTGCCGCGTTGGTGGCAGTGCCCTCGCTTATGCTGCTGGCCGCAGCCCGTCCGCTCAATGCCTTGCTGCTCGGGGCCGATTATGCCACCAACCTTGGCATACGCGTCAAGCGTGTGCGCACCATTCTGCTTCTGCTCACCGGACTGCTCACTGCGGCAGTCACCGCCCTGTGCGGCCCCATATCGTTCATAGGCTTGGCCGTGCCGCATATTGTACGCCTGCTCATGCACACTGCCGACCACCGCCGCTTGTTGCCCGCCACCTTGGTTATGGGTGCCAACGTGGCATTGCTCTCATTGTTGCTCACCCATTTGCCCGGCGAGCGCGGCACACTCCCCTTGTCGGCCATCACCCCGTTCATAGGCGTGCCGGTGGTGGTGTACATTTTGTTGCGCCGGCGCAGTGGGTGAGTGCTTGATAGCTCTTGATAGTCATGCAAGCGGACTCAAGCGTCAAACGCTGCCACTAATGGGGGCGACGCGTCTCGCGTCGGTTTTTTCAGCAGCCTCGTCCCGCGGGGAAATGCAATGTTCATACACTAAAATAAAGGCTCGCAGACAGTTCTAATTACACTTTCTGTCTGTGAGCCTTTGCCTTAATTCCGACGCGGGACGCGTCGCCCCCATTAGAGGTAGCGTTTGGTGCTTGAGTTCGTTAATATGTTAACCAATAATTCTGCCAATGGGTTATTGCAGCCCCTTCGTCAAGAAATGCCGCAAGTGAAGGTGGGTAATGCCGTTATAATCGTTCTTAGTGAGTAAGGGTGTCATCGAGATGACGTATTTGGGATAGTTGTCTTTGATGGCTCGCAGGTTGCCAAACTCCCGTTCGCGTGTGGCCTCGTCGGCAATAATGTACGATGCCTGTATATAGGCACGTTGCCCGTCGGCTTTGGTACACACAAAATCGATTTCGGCAGCTTGTAATTGTCCCACACAAACCTTGTAACCCAAACGTACGAGGTGCTGGTAGATAACGTTTTCAATCACCTTTTCAATGTCTCCCTCCCGTGTGCCTCCTGCAATGGCATTGCGTATGCCATTATCTTCAAAGTAAAACTTGTCGTTCGTTTCAAACAGCCGTTTGCCGTGAATGTCGTAGCGGTTAACCTTGTGTAAGATGTAGGCTTCGCAGAGATATGACAGATAGTTAATGATGACCGACGAGGTGATGCTCTCGCCTTGCGACTTCATGAATTTAGCTATGCTATTGGCCGAAATGAGTTTGCCTGTGTTGTCGGCCAAGAAGCGTACCAAATTTTCAAGGAATGGTATGTTCCTGATATTATTGCGCATGATGACGTCTTTCAACAAAACCGTGTGGTAAATGTCCATTTGATACTCACGGGCGTCGTTCTCGTTGAGTCCTATGCGCTGCAGGCCAGGCAAACCGCCATATTGTATGTATAGCGCCAGTGACTCGTCGTTGTCGGCGAGCTTGTGAAATGTCAGAAATTCAGTATAGCTTAGCGACTGTATATAAATTTCCTTGTAGCGTCCTCCTATCAGTGTGCTCAGTTCGTTGCTCAGCATGCGTGCGTTGCTACCAGTAATGATGATGTCCGTGTCGGGCTCAGTGCGATAGCTGCGCACCGTGCGCTCAAACTCATCAATGTCTTGAACTTCGTCAATTAAAATGTAGTTATGTTTGCCTTCAACCCATTGGGCTTCGATGTACTGGTTGAGGTCTTGATAGTTTTTGATGGTATCGAATGCACGTTTCTCTTTGTCAATGAATATTACGTTATTGCTTGAATTCGATATCTTGGCGTCGCGAACCATTCTCAGCATATAGCTCTTGCCCACACGCCGTTGCCCTACTAAAACGATAATCAGCCCTTTGCCAAGGTGCTTTTCTATCTGGTTGATGTAAAGTGCTCTCTCGATGCTTTCCATGCTTTTATCTTTTATACTTACAATTATCGGCAAAAGTAGTGATTTTATCTTTTATAATGAACAAAACTCTCAGATTTAGTGGTTTTGTTCATTATAGAAGATAAAATCTGAGGCTTAGCCCGCATAGCAGTTTGTGGCGAATAAAACAGTAATAGGCGCGGCATAAAGCGTAATTTGCTGAAAATGTGTAATTTTGCACACCTCATTTAGATGAAATAGTATATTATGCAAGGATTTATTGAAACCGAAGAAATAAAGGCCGAAACCGCCATATTGGTAGGTTTGATAACCAAAAACCAAAATGAGCGCAAGACCAACGAATATCTTGACGAACTGCAGTTTTTGGCCGAAACGGCAGGGGCAGTCACCGTCAAGCGCTTTACGCAAAAGCTCGACGGCCCCTCGTCGGTAACCTATGTGGGTAAGGGAAAACTCGAGGAGATACGCGCCTACATTGAAGCTGAGGAGGACGCCGAACGCGAAATAGGTATGGTGATTTTCGACGATGAACTCTCTGCCAAACAGTTGCGCAACATTGAGCGCGCCTTGGGTGTGAAAATTCTCGACCGCACCAATCTCATTCTCGACATCTTTGCCATGCGTGCCCAAACGGCCAATGCCAAAACACAGGTTGAATTGGCACAGTATCGCTACATGCTGCCCCGTCTGCAACGACTCTGGACCCACCTTGAGCGTCAGGGCGGCGGCTCAGGTTCGGGTGGCGGCAAGGGTTCGGTAGGCTTGCGCGGACCGGGTGAAACGCAGCTCGAAATGGACCGCCGTATCATTCTCAACCGCATGGCGCTGCTCAAACAGCGTTTGGCCGACATCGACCGCCAAAAGAGCACACAGCGCAAAAACCGCGGCCGCCTCATACGTGTGGCACTGGTTGGCTACACCAATGTGGGCAAATCAACACTTATCAATCTGCTGGCAAAGACCGACGTGTTTGCCGAGAACAAATTGTTTGCCACGCTCGACACCACTGTGCGCAAGGTCATTATCGACAACCTGCCATTTTTGCTGGCCGACACCGTAGGGTTCATACGCAAGCTGCCCACCGACCTGGTAGAATCGTTCAAGAGCACCCTCGACGAGGTGCGCGAGGCCGACCTGCTGGTGCACGTGGTTGATGTGTCGCACCCCGACTTTATGGAGCAAATTGAGGTGGTGAACAACACCCTGCGCGATTTGGGGTGTGCCGAAAAGCCGCAGTTGCTCGTGTTTAACAAAATGGACGCCTACACCTGGACCGAAAAGGATCCCGACGACTTGACTCCCGCCACCCGCGAGAATGTGTCGCTCGACGAACTCAAACACACGTGGATGGCCAAAATGGGCGACGACTGCATCTTTATATCAGCCCGCGAACGACAAAATATTGACGAACTCAAAGAGCTGTTCTATGCACGCGTCAAGCAGTTGCATGTGCAGAAATACCCTTACAACGACTTCTTGTTCGAGCACTACGAGCAGCAATAAGCTGTTGCAATGGGGCATTATTACGGTTACGGGAGGGCGTTTTCCCGGTTGCGGGAGGGCGGCGTGCCGATTTCTCCGACAAAAATTCCGTCCTCTCGTCACCGTAAAACGCCCTCCCGCCACGTGTGGCGCCACCCCCTTGCCAGCGGCAACACGTTTGGGCAATGGCGGCAAATGCGCGTCCGCCACGTGGCAGAACTTTGAAATGCAAAATACTTAACAACCAATCATTTAGTGAAACCTTTAGTAAAGCGGCAGTATATTCTGCCCTTCGTGCTCATCACCTCCCTCTTCTTTTTGTGGGGGGCGGCACACTCCATTCTCGATGTGCTCAACAAGCACTTCCAGACCGTCATACCCGGCATGAACCATGCCCATTCGTCGATGGTGCAAGTCATGTTCTACCTGGGCTATTTTGTAATGGCCATACCCGCGGGCATTTTGATTGACCGCCGCGGCTACCGCACGGGCGTGGTTGCGGGTTTGCTGCTCTACGGCTTTGGCGCCCTGTTGTTTTGGCCCGGCGCACAGGTCATGTCGTTCAACTTCTTCCTTGTTTCGCTCTTCATCATAGCTTGCGGACTGGTGTTTCTTGAAACGGCAGCCAACCCCTACGTCACCGAACTTGGCGACCGTGAGACTGCCCCCTCGCGCCTTAATCTGGCCCAGTCGTTCAATGGCCTTGGCTGCGTGTGCGGCCCTCTGTTTGGTGGACTCCTGTTGTTTTCCGACGGTGGCGGCAACGAGCGCATAGCCCTGCCCTATGTGGCGATGGCGGTGGTGGCCCTGCTCGTGGCAGTTGTGTTCACACGTGTAAAACTGCCCGAAATTAGTCATGCCGACACCGACACTGGTGCTCCCAATGCGGCACAAGGCCATGTGCTGACCCGTTTGTTCAAGAACAAAGCCTTCATGTTCGGCCTTTTTGCCCTGTTCAGCTATGAGGTGTCGGAAATATCCATCAACAGCTTCTTTATCAACTATGTGGCCGATGGCGGCTGGATGACCCCGCGCGATGCCAGCATCGCCCTGTCGTTTGGCGGGCTCGGCCTGTTTATGCTCGGTCGTGTGGTGGGCAGCATCGTCATGCAGCATGTGGGCAGCGAGCGTGTGTTGCGCTTGTGCGCCATAGGCACCTTTGCCACCACCTTTGCCGTAGTGCTCAACCTTGGCGTGCTGTCCATGGCAGCCCTTGTGTTGGTGTATGTGTTCGAGAGCATCATGTTCCCCACTATCTTTGCCCTGTCGCTGCGCGGGCTCGGTCCGCTCACCAAGCGTGCCTCGTCGTTGCTCATGATGACCCCCGTGGGTGGTGCCGTAGGCCCTCTGCTCATGGGGTTGGTGGCCGATGCGTCCACCATGTCGGTGGCTTTCATCGTGCCGTTGGTGGGTTTTGCCAATGTGGCCGCCTTTGCCTTTGCCCGCAGCAGGCAAACGTACTGAAAACGGCCTCCCCAATGCCGTGCAGACGGGGTAAATAGGGCAAAATAGCAATTTGTGTGTAAAAAATGGCCGAATAATTTGGCTCGTATTGCAAAAGTGCGTATCTTTGCACTCGCTAAACCGCCACAAGGCAGTGAGGCAATGATACGCAATGCGGAAATAGCTCAGTTGGTAGAGCACAACCTTGCCAAGGTTGGGGTCGCGAGTTCGAGTCTCGTTTTCCGCTCTCAAAATCGAAGCGCAGTCGTTCCATTCGTAAGGAAAGACTATTTCGAGCGAAACAAACTTTTATACATTCAAATTACAAACTGGAGAGGTGGCGGAATTGGTAGACGCGCTACTTTGAGGGGGTAGTGACAATTGTGTCGTGGGAGTTCGAGTCTCCTCCTCTTCACTTGTTTTTGATATGTTGCGGAAATAGCTCAGTTGGTAGAGCACAACCTTGCCAAGGTTGGGGTCGCGAGTTCGAGTCTCGTTTTCCGCTCTCAGGTCGCTCGAATGGTGGAATGGTAGACACGAAGGACTTAAAATCCTTTGGGCAGAAATGTCCGTGCGAGTTCGAGTCTCGCTTCGAGCACACTATTGTTATACTATTAAGCCGCCACGTTACAAGCGTAACGCGGCGGTTATTTGTTTATAGGGCCAAATGGGTGGGGGAAAAGTGCGCACCTTGCGTGCAATTTACCCGCCACTCGGTCGTGGAGTCGGGGGCTGAAGCTGAGGAGAGGTGCGCACCTTGCGTGCAATTTACCCCCGATTTTTGTCAACTTGTACAATAAGCCGGGCATCTTATACATGCAGTGAAGAAATAATTGGAAACCGAAACGGGCATCACTAATTTTGCGCTGTCAAATAACAAATGTATCACATTAAAACGACAGAAAATTATGAAAAAGTTTTTCTTCACAATGGTGCTCGCTGCTACTGCATGCACCGCAACTTTTGCTAACACAACAGTACAACACGACAATGGCGATGACAATGTGCTTGCCACCACTCTGCAACAAGTAAAGCAGAGAATAGCTGGTGCGCCGTCGGGCACCACCTATGGCGTGGTGAGTGCCAAAAACGGCAATGTGGTGGTAAACACGCCCCTTGGCAAGTACACCATCAAGCGCGCAAGCGATGGCACCTACTCGTTTATGGGCATGACGGCCCGCATCGTTTCAGTGCGAAATGGCGTATACACCATCAAGACATCACTCGGCACATGGGTGGTTGATGTGCCCAAAGGTACGGTAAGGAAAAAGTAACAGGGTAGTGCACGCTGGCCGGTGGTGATTAAATGGCGGCAAGTAGTATGAAGGGGCGATGCTGACAGTTAAGGCATTCGCTAATAGTATATGCTTTGGCGAAATTAGTAGACAAGTTGACAAGTGAACGGGGTAACAGGTAAGTTTGCCAGGTTTCTTACTATTTAGACTTTAGGAGGATAAGTAGTGTATGGCATACTTACTTGTTAACCTGTCAACTTGTTAACCCGTTACCAAGAATTCCCCAACGGGTATAGTATAGATTTTGAACACCTGCTTATGGAATGGCTTAAAATATCTACATCAACAGAACTTGTGCGTATCCAAACAGAGGATATAGCGTTCATATCTGCCGATGGCAACTATTCGGACGTATATCTTACCAATGGCAAGCCGCACAAGATGACCTTCAAGCTGCATTTCTTTGACGAGAAACTGCAGTTGCTTGCCGACAAAATGTTTGTACGTGTGGGCAAGAGCCTCATTGTCAACCGCAATTACATTTATGTCATCAACACGGTAAGTCAGGAACTGTTGCTCTCTGGCAATCGCTTGAGAGTTGACTTTAAGCTGAAAGCATCGAAGGAGGCACTCAAACAGTTGAAAACTTTAATGGAAAAGGAGGACTGGCAATGACAAACGACAAGTGCATGAATGATAAGACAGTTATCATAATAGATGAAAAGCCTGATGTCATTCCCGGACAGCCCGAAGGCGAGGTGCCTGTCATTACCATTGAGGATGGTGGCTCGCCTCAAACCGCACGACCTGCCAAAATGCGGCGTGGTCGCAAATGGCCCACACTTGTGGCTGCTGCCATAGTTGCCATAATGGTGTGCGTGTGTGGTTTTGGGGGGTGGAAGGTTTACCGCTATTTTTATGATTTTGGTGTGCCTGTCGGCATATCGCCCTCACAGAATTTGGAAAAACTTGAGCGGACATCGGCAACCAAATCGGTAAAAGGCCGGATAGAGGTGACCAGCGACTCGATACTGGGTGTGGCCATGACCTTTTACAAAATAGACAACCTTAAAGCCGAGATTGTGCTGTCGCCACCCGACACTGCCGATACCAGCCTTATGCTTAGCACCCGTTGCGCAGATTTCACTGCCGAGGGACAGTATCTGGGTTCTCTCGTAGTGGACGGCAGGGTGTTGCAAACCGACCGCTCCCGTGCGGGCTATTGTGCCATGGCTAACGGCAATGTGGTGATAGGCGTGTCGCGCAGCGAGAAGCTGAAGGACTATTGTGCCGAGCGGGGTGGGGCTTTCTTCCGCCAGTTTGTACTTGTGTCCGATGGCGTGTTGCCCAGCCGTTTTGTGCTGCATGGCAAGGTGGAGCGCAGGGCCTTGGCGCGCATGTCCGACGACAGCATATGGTTTGTCGAAACGCGTCATAAGGAAACCCTGTGGGACTTTGCCGATGCGCTGCGCGAGTATGGCTTTGTTGATGCCATATATATAACAGGCCGTTCAAACCGCTCGTGGTATCGCTCAGACGATGGTGCCATTCACCATATCGGGGCGGGTGATGAAAGCTCTGATGCAGCTAACACAAAGGCCACTGTGCCCTGGTTGGTGTTTAAGTGTAAATAACGCAAGTTCGGGATAAGGATTGCGTAAAAAATTAGGGTAAAACGAGCCAAA
>ERZ1023666.191-NODE-191-length-28339-cov-24.165323_pt1 | contig 28339 bp, 23 predicted proteins | sample MGYA00380341_ERZ1023666 | MGnify/ENA primary metagenome ERZ1023666 (study PRJEB33179, sample SAMN07448983) | human gut metagenome | biome: Human-gut; feature: Human associated habitat; material: Faeces | host: Homo sapiens | place: India: Bhopal | collected...
TGACGCCGTAGTATTACATATAGTAACGCTACGGCGTCAGCCCTTATGTTTCTTGGGCCACGCGGACGGTAGTCCGTGGCCAGCCGCGCAGCGGCCTTATATGTTTCTTATGTAGCTTATGTTCTTATGTTTACCGCGCTAAGCGGCTAACACGAACGTCATATCTTATGTTCTTATGTCCTTATGTTCTTCTGTTTACCGCGTTAGCGGCTAACACAAACGATATACTACTTCTGTTCTTATGTCTCCCGCGTTAGCGGAGCACATTAGCACATTAAATAAGCCGCGCAAGGACTGCAACCTGTGGGGGTTGCGCCTTGCGCGGCTCGTTAAATATCAATCGTGTTTTAATCTATGAAGATTCGGGGGAGTATTAATCTTCGTTGTCCCAGCCTTCAGAGCTCCAGCCCTTGCCTTCAGAGAAAGAAGTGGTGGGGTCGACAGACTTTGCATCGTCGTCAACGATTTTCACCGTGGTGTCTGACGCTGCGAGCATCTGCATAGGCTCGAAGTTGATAGCCCTTGATGCGGGTGTGATATATGTAAGTTTCATGTTTTTATCTATGAAATGTGTTTGTAGTTTGTATTACTTTACGATGAACTTCTTGCCATTCTGAATGTAGAGACCCTTAGTAGCCTTTACTACGCGGCGACCGCTGAGGTCGAAGATGGGGGCCTTTGCGCTGGCAGGAGCAGCGATGGTGTTGATGCCAGTAACGGCATTGCCAAAGTTCATAACAATAGCGCTTTCGCCGTTGCCAAGGAGGTATGCCTTGTTGATGGGCAGTGAACCAGCCTTGCAGGGATAGAAGGCAGTACCTTCAGAGCCGTTGCCAAGGATATAGCCTTCGCCAGCAGTCAGAGACCTGGTATTACCAGCAGAGTGGCCGAGCTGGTTGCCAGTGATGGCAGCAGCAGTTTCGCCTGCGGCGGGAACCATTGTGACAGCGGCACCAGACTCAGAAGTAAGGATTACACCCTGGTTGGCGGGGATAGCCTGTGCGTCGATGGCAGTCATTGTAGCCTCAGTGCCCTTGGCGCTTACATAGTATGCCTTAACGCCAGTAGGAATGATGGTGGCAAAAGGTGCGCTGAATGTGGCGATGTGGCTTACACCATTGATGTTTTGGGCAGCGTTGAAGTTGATGGTGTTGGGATAGGTTACTTCTTCGAAAGTGAAAGCTGATGAGTTGTTTTCATCGTAGTAGTCTTTAAAACCAGCTTTCTGGAAAGAACCTGTTGCAGTAATGATGTAGTATGACTGAGTATGTGTATCATGATCACGCTTAGCACCGAAAGAGAGACAACCGAACACGTTGGGGTTTGCTGCTACAGTAAAGGTGTTGTAGTCGGCATTGTAAGATGTGGTGTAGCCCTTATTGTCGTTGGTGCAGTCATCTGTTGCGTTACCGCGCCATGTGAGGTATGTGCCAGAGTTGTTGGCGAATACATATTTGTCGCCTACCTTGTGGCAGATGTAAGTAGCCTCGATGGGGAGTTCTCCCTCGCCACGAGCGATCATTGAAGTACCATCTTCCTGATATTTCATGTAACGCTTACCACCAGTCTTGTGAATGTTGGTGATTACGTAAGCCTTACCGTCCTCGGGCATTTGGATTTCGTCCTTGTTTGTTTTGAAAGCTTTGAATGCATTAAAGATGGCCGATGCATCTGTGCCTTCTACTACATTGGCCAATGCAGTACGGGTTGCAGCAGTCGCTGTAGGATAGCCTACACCAGTCTTGGCAAGAGCCTCTTTGGCATCCGGCTTGAGTTCTTCCAATCTGCAGGTGTAGGTTACATTGATGTTGTTGCCATCAACTGTGACTGCCGCATCATAGTATTCAACTGTAGCTGCAGTAAGATCGGCAACCTGTGGAGCAGAAGAAAGGAAGAAGAAACCACCATTCTTGGCCTTTTCGCTTGTAGCATTGTAAGTTACGTAGCCATTTTCGCTGTTGCACACTACGTTGTAGATGTTGCTGACCTCGACTGGAGCGAATGTCCACTGGTTATCGGCCACACTGTAATCGCCATCTTTCCATAGAGTAAGTTTGAAGTTTCTACCTGAGTTACCACAATTAAGAGCCTCACCGAAGTAATACTTGGTTCCGTCAGAGTAAGCTACTTTAAGCGTGGGAAGTGAAGCATTACCATTACCATCATGATAGAGGGGAGTGCCCTGACCGTTAAGAACAGTGAGTACATTGTTGTTGGCAGTGGTTACATGCCATACGTAGTTGTTGGTAAGGGGAGTAGGCAGTTCCTGAGCAGCACGAGTAATTTTATCTACGCCGAAATCGTTGTAAAGGTTGGTGCGGCGATCCGTTGCGGTATTCTTTATGGTATAGTAGCCATTAAGCACAACGTTGGGAGTGATGTACCAACTGTTGTTGTCTTCATTGTTTTTATAACGAGTAGTCCAATAACCAATACCCTTGTCACGACAGTTCCAACTGTACTCGTCATAGCCCTTAGGCGTGATGTTGAACGCACATGGGTTATTGCTACCCTTATTGAAAGTGATTTTCCAAAGACAAGTGGCGTCGTCCTTGGTGTCTGTTACGCCTACAACTCCGTTATTGGCGTTATTGTCGGTTGAAGGAGTCTTTGCGGTATAAACGTACTTTGTGGCATCGCCAGCAGGGTGGATGTAGAAATAGGTAACGTTTTCAACGACCTTGCTCTCGAAAGTAAAGTATGAAGCATCTGACACACTTTGCTGAGCCTGCAAGATGTTTGTACCTTCGCGCGTACAAACTACGTTGTTGTCACCCTTACACTTAATAAGGTACTTCGTGCCAGCTGTGGGTACGAAGTCGGCGGCTGTCGCTCCAATAATGCACGTGAGGAGCAACGCCAAGAAAGTTGTAATTTTTTTCATTTGGTGTTATTAAAATATATGGTTATAAAATCCTGTGTTTGCTGTTGCGGGCAATGCGTTAATAAAGAGTAGGTAGGTAGTGCAATGCCAGCAATGTGTAGGTAGTGTGCTTGCTTTCGTTAGATTTTACGGGGCAAATATAGAGAGTTGTTTTATTTCGTGCAAGTTTTTGCAATATTTTTTGATATTCTGCTTGATTATGTGACATTTATGGGGACAGTGTGGCCGCAAGGCGGGGCTTGGCAGCCGCTAACGCGGGAGACATAAGGACAGAAGGACAGAAGGCCGCTGCGCGGCTGTTGAAACGCTTACCGCGGAGACATAAGAACATAAGCTACATAAGAAACATATAAGCCGCTACGCGGCTGACGGCCACGGACTATCGTCCGGGTGGCCTCAAGAAACATAAGGGCTGACGCCGTAGCGTTACTATATGTAATACTACGGCGTCAGCCCTTATGTTTCTTGGGCCACGCGGACGTTAGTCCGTGGCCAGCCGCGCAGCGGCCTTATATGTTTCTTATGTAGCTTATGTTCTTATGTCTCCGCGGTAAGCGGCTAACACAAACGTATCTTATGTTCTTATGTCCTTATGTCTCCCGCGTTAGCGGCGGCCGAAACACGCTACTGCATCAGCGGCGGCTGAGGTAGCGCACGGGGTACCATACGGCGAGGGAGCCTACCACGACCACGGTGAGGAGGACAATGAGCACGTCGAGGGCATGGACACTGACGGGATAGGCGTCGATGATGAAGTTGCCACCCGACGAGGAGAGGCTGATGAAACCGAAGGTTTGCTGCAGCCAGCACAGCAGGAGGCCGAGCACGATGCCGATGACGGCGCCGAGGAGGGTGATGAGACGGCCCTCGTAGAGGAAAATGCGGAATATCATGCTGTCGGTGGCTCCAAGATGGCGCAGGGTGGCCATGTCGCCACGCTTTTCGATGATGAGCATGGACACTGAACCGATGATGTTGAAACAGGCTACCATGACGATGAAGGTGAGGAAGAGGTAGGCCATGAGCTTTTCGATTTGCATGACGTTGAACACGTCCTGCTGCTGCTCAAGCTGATCCTGTACCTTGAAACGGTTGCCTGCCACCTGCTGCATGCGCGACTTGACGGCCTGGAGGTCGGCCCCGGGACGTAGTTTTAGCTCAAGACCGCTCACGCAGCCGGGCTGCTCGAAGAGGGCTTGGGCAAAGGTGAGGGAGGTGATGAGGTAGTTGTCGTCGTACTTGCGCTGGTTGACGTTGAAGCAGACGCGGGGTGAGGTGATGTCGAGGGCGTTGATGCTCTCGCCGGGGTTGGCCAGGTTGATGCGCTCGCCCTTGCGGGGGGCGCATATCTGGAGTGTGCCGTAGTCGATGCTGCCCATGGCGGAGGCCAGGCCGATGCCGGGTATGCCGTACTCGATGGTGCCGCGGTGGAGCTGGTAGGTGCCTGTGCCGTAGAGTATGGAGCGTATGCCGGTGACGTGGTCGTAATGGTCGTCGACGCCCTTGAGGGTGATGATGGTGGGACGGCCGCGGAAGAGTATGAGGGCGTTGTCCTCAAGGCAGTATGAGGCGGCCTCCACCTCGGGCATGGTGGCCATGCGCTGCAGGGCGGGGTCGTCGGCGGTGACGAGTTTGCCCTGTGTGGGCACTACCTCGATGGGGGGGTCGAAGGCGGTGTAGAGGGAGCCGATGAGGTCGTGAAAACCATTGAACACGCTCAGGGTGCAGAGCAGGGCTGCCGTGCCGAAGGCTACGCCTGTGACGGCTATGCCGGATATGATGTTGATGCTGGCCACGCGTTTGCGCGAGAAGAGGTAGCGCAAGGCCATGAACCATGGCAGGCGTTGGCTGTTAAGCATGGCTCGGGGTGGTGTCGTCGGGTTGTGGTTTGTGTGTGCCTTCGTTGAGCAGACTGTCGATGTGGTCGAGGTAGTCGAGTGAGTCGTCGATGAAGAACTTTAGCTCGGGTATGATGCGCAGCTGGTGGCGCACGCGTGTGCCGAGTTCGTAGCGCACTTGCCGGGTGTTGGCGTTGATGTTGTCGAGTATTTCGTGGGCGCGCTCCGAGGGGAATATGCTCAGGTAGCCGCGGGCTATGCTGAGGTCGGGACTTACGCGCACGGCGCTTACTGACACGAGCACGCCGTGGGTGGCTTGTGTCTGACGCTGGAATATGTCACTTAGCTCCTTCTGTATCAATCGAGCTATCTTTTGTTGTCTTGTTGTTTCCATATTTGTAAGTGTGTGTTATTGATTGGGGGTAAAGAGTTTTTTTTTGGGGGGGGAGTCAAGCACGAAACGCAAGCTCTGGATATGAGCACCAAACGCTAGCACTGAATATGAGCACAAGACGCTCGCTCTAATGGGGGCGACGCGTCTCGCGTCGGTGCTACTCAAGCACCCAGGCACTAACCGCTAACGCGGAAAACATAAGAACATAAGGACATAAGAACATAAGTGTTTCAAGACATACGGGCATGGACTTGCGTCCATGTGCCCTCAAGAACATAAGGGCTACGCCGTTACAACCTCGAGCGTCATATTATATATGTAAGGAAGCAAAAGCACCAAGCACGCTACGGCGTCAGCCCTTATGTTTCTTGAGGCCACATGGACGCAAGTCCGTGGCCGTCATCCGCGCAGCGGCCTTATGTGTTTCTTATGTAAACTTATGTTCTTATGTTTTCCGCGGTAAGCGGCTAACACAAACGTTATCTTATGTCCTTATGTTCTTATGTCCTTATGTTTCCCGCGTTAGCGGTTAGTGGCTGAGTTGTACCGACGCGGGACGCGTCGCCCCCATTAGAGCTAGAGTTTGTGCTTGAGTTTGTTGCCAGCGCCCTGTGCCTGCCGCCTACCCGCGGTCGTCCTCGATGCTTGCTGTGGCGCGGGCCAGCCATATTTTGTCGGCCTCGTCGGTGAGCAGCGGCATGAGGCGGCGGCGCACCACCATGTGGTAGGCGTTGATTTGCTCTACCTCGTCGGGGGAGAGCATGTCGCGCTCTACGGCACGCAGGTCGTAGGGACAGAGGGTGAGGGTTTCGAAACGCAAGAAACGGCCAAAATCCGTCTCACGCGACGGTACGCAAAGGAGTGTATTTTCGATGCGCACGCCAAAGCGCCCTTCAACATAGATGCCGGGCTCGTCGGTAATGGTCATGCCGGGTTCGAAGGGTATGAGTGTGCAGGGACGCACATTTTTGCGTATCTGGTGCGGACCCTCGTGCACACACAGGTGGGAACCTACGCCGTGACCCGTGCCGTGGCCAAAGTCGTAGCCGGCAGCCCACATGTCCTGGCGTGCGGCAAGGTCGAGCTGCAGACCCGTGGTGCCCTCGGGAAACTGCAGGTGCGCCAGTCGCAGATGGCCCTTGAGCACAAGGGTGTAGACGCGGCGCTCCTCGGCGGTGAGGTGGCCAAGGGCTATGGTGCGTGTGAGGTCGGTGGTGCCGCAGTCGTACTGTGCACCGCTGTCGAGCAGGAGCAGGCCGTGGGGGGTGAGGCGCACATTGGTGTGGGGCGTGGCCTCGTAGTGTACTATGGCTCCGTGGGCGCCACAGGCGGCTATGGTGGGGAAACTCAGTTCGCAATAGCCGGGCTGCTGGGCGCGCAGGGCGGTGAGCTTTTCGTCGACAGAGATTTCGGTAACCTCGTTGCCGGCGGCTTGCTGCTCGTCGAGCCAGCGCAGAAATTGTACCATGGCCACGCCGTCGCGCAGCATGGCCTGGCGGAAGCCTTCGGCCTCGGCCTCGGTCTTGATGGCGCGCCAGCCCTCGAGGGGCGAACTGAAGGTGGGCTGCTGCCGTGGGTCGGCACACAGCGACATGGTGGCCTGCGAGGGGTCGAGACGTGTGGTGTGGGTGGCCACCCAGGGTGCCGCAGCCTCATAGGGCTGCACGGCTACCCCACCCTCGTGCAGCTGGGCGCTGGCCTCGGCGGTGAGGGTGCTGGTGTGGGTAAAGAGGGTGAAGCGGCCCGTGGCGGGCTCGTAGCCCAGGTAACCCACAAACACGGGGTTGTAGGCCACATCGGCCCCGCGCAGGTTGAGCAGCCATGCCAGGTCGGCCAGGTCAGTAAAGAGGCAGGCGTCGGTCATGCCGCTCTTGCTGAGGTGCTGACGCAGGCGTTCGAGCTTTTGCTGCATGGTGGCCCCGGCACAGGTGGCGGGCTGCACCACGATGGGCTCTGCCGGCACGGCGGGACGGTCGGTCCACAGGGTGTCGAAGGCGTCGGGCAGTGCCACATATTCCAGTCCGTCGGCGGTCCATGCCTCCACGTCGGACAGTGTCACCATGTCGGCCGGTGCGCTCACGCGGGTGATGCCCTGTGCCTTGAGCCACTGGGCCAAGGTGGGCGTGTCGGGGTTGCCCTCGCGCATCAGTTCAAAGGGTGTGCCGTCGAGTTGTGTGGCGGCCTGCAGCCAATAGCGTGAGTCGGTCCACAGTGCGGCAGTGCCACGGGTGGTGACCACGGCCAGGCCGGCCGAGCCGTCAAATCCCGTGAGCCACTGGCGGCACTGCCAGCGCACGGGTATGTACTCATCATTGTGCGGGTCGGCAGTGGGCACGATGTATGCCTCTACTGCCCCACCCTCGGCCCCGGCATGGCTTGCGAGCCACTGGCCAAGGGCCTCTACACGTTGGGATATTGTCATGGGTATAATAATTTACAACCTATTTGCTCAGTTCGAGCATGCGCTCGATGGGCTTGATGGCGCGTGCAGCCACCTCGGCCGGCACCTCAATTTCGGGCCACTCGTAGCGCAGCGTGTTATACACCTTTTCGAGCGTGCAGAGGCGCATGTAGTTACACTCGTTGCAGCCGCAGGTGCTGTCGTCGGGCGGCACGGGTATAAAGTGCTTGTCAGGACAGTGCTTCTGCATTTCGTGCAGTATGCCGCTCTCCGTCACCACCAGGAAGGTGTTGCACGGCGAGTCGATGGCATATTTCAGCAGTGCGGCCGTAGAGCCCACCACGTCGGCCAGTTTCACCACCGCGCCGCGGCATTCGGGGTGTACCAGCACTTTGGCTCCGGGGTGTTCCTTTTTAAGTTCCACGAGTTTCGTCACCGAGAAACGCTCGTGCACATGGCAGCCGCCGTTCCAGAGCAGCATCTGGCGTCCCGTCTGCGCATTGATGTAATTGCCCAGATTGTAGTCGGGACCGAAGATGAGCTTGGCGTCCTTGGGGAAAGTTTCGACAATCTTTTTGGCGTTGCTCGATGTCACCACCACATCAGTCAGCGCCTTGACGGCCGCCGTGGTGTTGACATACGACACCACCTGGTAGCCGGGGTGCGCCTTTACAAAGTCGGCAAACTTGTCTGCCGGACAGCTTTCGGCCAGCGAGCATGTGGCATTGAGGTCGGGCACGAGCACCTTTTTCTGCGGACAGAGAATTTTGTTAGTCTCGCCCATAAAGTGCACGCCGCACATCACGATGATGTCGGCATCAGTTTTAGCCGCCTGTTGGGCCAGTCCCAGGCTGTCGCCCACAAAGTCGGCAATATCCTGCAGCACGCCCTCGGTGTAGTAGTGTGCCAGAATGATGGCATTTTTCTCCTTGCACATGCGTCGAATTTCGGCCTTGAGGTCAACGCCCTGCGGCACGGGCTCGTCAACATAGCCCTTCGCTTTCCAGCTATCTTTAATCTGTGTCATTGTCCTTGCGTTATATTCTGTGTGCAAAATTAGTGCAAACCGAATGCCATGCAAAGCAAAAAACGCGTTTTTTGCTTTGCATGGCTGAGGTGCAGCCTAATTTCTGAAAAATTAGTGCAAGGTGAGTGAAGTGCAAAGCAGCAATACCCGTTTTTTGCTTTGCACCTCCCAACCGCAAAAGTTCAAAAAACCTAAAAAAGCGCACAAGCCGAAAGATGTATCAAAAAAATAACGCGTCACATATACCATAATTCGCGAAAGTTTGTAATTTTGCGGCGTGATACGACACACACCCCCTCCGGTGTGCAACCGTACACACCATACAGACACACATATATAACCAATATATATAGTAATACAACTATGGCATACTTAAGCAATGAGAAACTCGTCATTGTCGGCGCAGGCGGCATGATCGGTTCAAACATGGTACAGAGCGCTTTGATGCTCGGCCTTACCCCCAACATCTGTCTTTACGATATCTACGAACCGGGCGTACACGGCGTGTTCGACGAAATACAGCAGTGCGCATTCCCCGGAGCTAACGTAACCTACACCGTCGACCCCAAAGAGGCCTTTACCGGTGCCAAGTACATCATCTCATCAGGTGGTGCACCCCGTAAGGACGGCATGACACGTGAGGACCTGCTCAAAGGCAACTGCAAAATTGCTGCCGAATTTGGCGACAACATCAAAAAGTACTGCCCCGATGTAGAGCACGTAGTCGTTATCTTCAACCCTGCCGACGTTACTGCCCTTACAGCACTTATCCACTCAGGCCTCAAGCCCAACCAGCTCACCTCACTCGCTGCACTCGACTCTACTCGCTTGCAGCAGGCTCTCGCCCACGAGTTCGGCGTACAGCAGGACAAGGTGACCGGCGCACACACCTATGGCGGCCACGGCGAACAAATGGCCGTATTTGCCTCACAGGTAAAGGTTGACGGCAAGCCCCTCTCAGAGATGGGACTCTCTGCCGAGCGCTGGGAGGAAATCAAGCACCACACCGTACAGGGTGGTTCAAACATCATCAAGCTCCGCGGCCGCAGCTCATTCCAGAGCCCTGCCTACAACGCTGTCAAGATGATCGAAGCTGCCATGGGCGGCGAACCCTTCACTCTGCCCGCAGGCTGCTACGTAAACTGCGACAAGTGTGGTTACAAAAATGTCATGATGGCCATGCCTACCACTATCGACAAGACCGGTGTGCACTTTACACAGCCCACTGGCACCGAAGAGGAAATGGCTGCCCTCAACAAGTCGTATGAGCACCTCTGCAAGATGCGCGACGAGATTGTTGAACTCGGCATCGTACCTCCCGTTGAGAAGTGGGGCGAGGATAACCCCAACTTGTAATTCATGACATACTCATACATGGACTGAATTTCATTTCTCCATTCATTTTTCCATTAAAATCCAAATATTCGTAGAGGAGACTCCACGAAGAAGATATCCCGCCGCTGTGAAGCGTCGGGATATTTTTTTGTGCACAAAAGCCCGCTGCCGCGAGCCTAATGTGCTAATAGGCTGGCGCCTTAGCGTTGCAAGTAGTAACGCTAAGGCGCCAGCCCTTTTTATTAGGCCTATTATGCCTATTGCCCATTATGCCTAATATGCCTATTATGCCTAATATGCCTATTGTGCCTAATATGCCTATTATGCCCATTATGCCTATTGCCTATTATGCCTAATATGCCCATCATTACCACCCCCCGAGCAAAAGATAAAGGGAAGCAAGCAGCCCACCACATTGTGTGCGAGCAACATGCTCCCCTGTTTATCTTGCATAGAGCGCCTGCCAGCAAGTTAGTGCCACCCAGCCACCCATTTTGAGAGAGAGAAAACTGAAACCATTATTCCGGGGGCCAGAAACAGCCATGCAGCACACAGGTAAAAGGCAAAGTCGTGCACCGCGCCCAGAGGCATACAGTCAAAAGTTGATTGTTTTATTAAAGATCGCTTGCGCCATTATTTCAACCCCGTGGCACGGGCGGGAGCGTTTGATTGTTTTATGATAAAGTGCAAATTGATTGTCAAAAGTCAAGAGCGAGGGACCAAAGCCAGAACAACCCGGCTCAGCCCCCAGCGCCTCAGCGCCTCATCAGCGTGTCCAGAAAGTCGTTCGTCATGTTACCCGTCAGGTTAATCAAGTCAAAGCGGCCCGAGTGCCTCATCATCAGCACCATCTCCACAATATACTTGCCCCTGCGGCGCACATACAGGCGTTTGCCAGCCCGTTCGGCGTACAACTTGTAGCGCAAGGCATTACGTTCAGCCAGCCGGCGCGCGTTAGCATAAAGGTGCGTCACATCATGTCCCGCCGTGCTGCTCACCAGCCTTATCGACTTGAGCTGCTTCAGCACCTCACGCGTGTGCGAGTCACCCTCCACATCAGGCAGCTGCATCATGCGCTCAAGCATCAGCGGCGACACCGTGGTACACTCCACCGCGCGGCCCTTGCCATAGAGCGACATAAAGCGCGAGGCAAAATCCTGCTCGCCGCCACCCTGTGCACGGGCGGCCACCGCAGCCACAAGGGCCAGCAGCAAAGTCACAAACCAATGTTTCAGTGCCATAGCCCCGCCCATCAGTTCTTGGCAGCCTTGCCAGCCGCGTTATGATTAGCAGAGTCATTCACAGCAGTCTGTGCGCCCTCCTTAAACATCTCCAGCGTACGCATGCTCGCCTCGTAAGCCTTCTGCGGATCCTGGTACGAGTCCTTGTAAGCCGACTGGTTATAGTCCCAGCCAGCAGCCTGGTCCGTGGCCGAAGGCTGCATAAACGAGTGCTGCGCAGCCGTGCCAAGCAGCGTCACTATGGCCACAGCAGCAGCGGCGCGCCACAGCGGACGCAACCTGCGCCCCAGCGTAATGTGGTGCACCGACACCACACGCCCTGCGGCAGGAGCCTCAGCCCCGTCAGCCACACCGGCAGCTTCCATCACGCGGCGGTCAAAGTCGTCACCCAGCGTGCTGGCGGCACATTGCTCGGTTTCATATACGAACAAAGCCCTGTAGCGCGCCAGTGCGGCCGGCACGTCCTTTTGGCTGAAAAAAGCCTTCAGTATGCGTTCCTCCTCCTCAGAGGTCTCGCAGGCCCAGTAGCGGTCAAGGAGTTGTTCAATATACTTATAGTCCATAGTTCTCAATTTTTTCGTATTGTGTCTTAACAGCCTTGCGAGCGCGGTGCAGCGTCACCTTAAAGGCGGCCTCCGTCAGCTCCATTGCCCCGGCGGCCTCGGCATAGCTCAAACCCTCAATGTCGCGCAACTGCAGCGCCGTGCGCAGCCTTTCGGGCAGAGCGTTGAATATTTGGTGCACCCGCTGCAACTTCTCGTCCCTCTCCAGCCTCTCGTCGGGCCCCGGAGCCGTGTCGCAAGCCTCCGTGCCCGCAGCCTCGAGCGGCTGGTTAGCATTTTCGGCCCGCGCCATGCGGTCGAGCGCAAGGTTGCGGCAAATGGTTATGCAGAAAGCCTCCAAGTTCTTCACCCCCGCCAGCTCTGCGCGCCTTGTCCAGGCACGCACCAGCGTGTCCTGCGTCAAGTCTTCCGCCTCTTGGGCGTTGAGCGTGATGCGCAGGCCCACACGGTATATTTTATCCTTTAGCGGAAGGAGGTCTTGTCGAAAATCTATCTCTTTCATTTTTGGCTCTCTGTTATGTAGACGGTCATAGCGGCAAAAAGTTACAGCCCGCACGCACTTTTTTTCAAAAAAATGTGCGAGCGGGCTGTGTTATCAAGCCCATTATGCCTATCAAGCCTATTATGTCTATTGCCTATTATGCCTATTGCCTAATATGCCTATTGTCTATTAAGCCTAATATGCCTATTATGCCCAATATGCCCATTATGCCCCCACCCCAAAAAACACCAATGGGGGCGACACCCCCCGCGCCGGGGCAAAGAGAGCACAACCCCCTTTTACCCCGATGCGGGACGCATCGCCCCCATTTATGCTCGAGTTTTGAGCTTAAGCCTGATGAGCGCCTTTACTCCTCGCTCCAGCTTTCGCTGCCCCAGCCCTTGGCGGCCGATTCAAACTCCACATTGTCCTGGGCGTCGGCCTTTGAAGTGTTAGCCGTAATCGAACCGTCAAGAATGTGCTGCTCCATGCAGAGCTGTATTACAGTGCCCTCGGGGCGCATATATGTCTTTTTCATTGTCTTTCTTTATATTATTATGTGTTACTTCACTACCACCTTCTGGCCGTTCACAATGTACACACCCTTTGTCAGGTGCTTCAAGTCACCGCTCACGCGCACGCCCTGCAGGTTGTAGATAGCCTCCTTGGCTGTGGCAGCAGTAGTGGCATTGTTGATGCCCGTCACAGTACCCTCAATGTTCACACCGAAAGCCATGGGAGCAGCACCCTGTGCGCCAGCCACCTTGACATAAGTGCGGAAGGGCTTAACCGAACCAGTGTTAGCCTTTACAAACTTGCCATTAGCATAGCCATACACGTTCGCTACATTCTGAGCAGTGTACGAACCAATGTGGCTTACAGCGCCAACGGTAGTAGTCAGGTCGGCACCAGTAGTAGCCTTCACCTGCACATTTGTCAGCTTGTTGATAAATTCACCATCATTAGTCACCACCAAGTAGGGCTTGTTGGCCACTGTCTCAGTCACGGGCTTAAACACGAGGTTGTCACCATTCACGCTGCTGAGTTCAGCCACCGTAGTACCAGTGGGCACAGTAAAGCCGAAGGGCAATACAAAGCTCTGCACATAGTTGTCAGTCTTAAATACGCGGTCATAGCTTACTGCTGCGGCAGTGAAGTTCTTGGTCACACCCCAGTCATAGCCATCAGCGAGTGAAAGGCTGCTGGCGGTGGTGCCTACTACTACGTTAGCTACACCATTAACTTCCTCACCCTCGGGAAGATAAACGATGGGAGAGTTACTGAAGTTGCCAAGAATTTCGCTGATTTTAACGCCAGCTTTTGTAAAGTTCGCATCTGAGAGGTCCACACTTGTGGCTGAGGGAGAACATACGTTTACTACTATCTTATTATAGGCGGCCTCACCACCCTGTCCAAACGTTGGATCCCAGCTGATATCAAGTACTGCATTCAACTTGCCATTTGTCAAGTCACCATCAAGAACCAATTTGGGGATATACAGAGAGGCACCTGCATCACCAAAAATCATAAATTGATCTTCCACACCAAGCTCTTTATGCAATTTTGCAGAACCATCTACAGGATTATAGGGTATGCCATATACAAATATATCACCCATATTAGTTCCTTTGAAGATAAAATTGCGTAACTGCAAATCTATGGTATTTTCTTTATCGCCTTTTACAATTTCAACATTCTGCTGCAAATTGTCAAGCATATTCCCCATACCAATGAAAAGATTACTCAAATACTGATCGCCAGCCTTTGCGAACTTTACAAAATAGTACGTTGGGTCTTCTATTCCTGGTGCTGTAACTGAAATGAGTGAATAATGATTTACCTCATCATACGTTTCTTCTACTGTTGCATAGGCTCCATCCTCCGCTACATAACTAATACTATTAGCAGAATGTTCACCAGTTACAACATAGAACTGCTTATCATCACTTAGTTCAACATTCTCTCCATTAACAGTTAATGAAGTCAACTTACCAGTACATGTTGGAGCCTTCTTAAACTGAAATGTATAGACAGTTTTACTTGTAGGATCAGCAGAAACGTTGTTTCCATTAACAGTCACTGTCAATACGCCTGTTTCCTTATTATAATTCCTTACAGCACTTGCACCTACACCCTTTAGCACGTAACCAAATTTGTTTTCATCATAATCATATGACGACAAATCATAAGTTGTAGTGTTTTCATCAAAACCACTTATATTTGTACCATTGTACGATATAGAACTAAGTGCATGATAATATACGAATTGTACATCATCCACCTCAAGTATACTGCCATTTTCCTTTTCAGAAGACACACTAACAATATTTTCGCGATTCCAATAGTCTGCACTCGATATTATAACATTCATTTTGGCAGGGACTGTTGTTTTATCCACCCAATTTATAGGTACTACTATTTCCTGCCAATCATCATTTGTAGTAGTAGCAAAAGAATAATCTGCAGAAGCAATCAATTTACCTGTACCTGTAATAGTACCTGCATTAGACTTGCTCATAATAGCTCTATCAACATCATCCTTACTTATTACACCAGGACTTTTTTTACCTATTTTCGATGTAAATGTGCCTGTCCAAAAATAGACTATAATATGTGCATTCTCGCTTTTTCCACTAACATTTGTTCGCTTGTAATTTCCCTTAATCGCATCTGGGCGAAACTTGAATTCTTCTCCACCATAAGTACCACCATCTTGATGGTCCGTATTTGAGCATGCATGAACCCAAGGCGTACCTAATGTGATATAAGCAGGTGCTGTAGCTCCTATAGAATTAACACCAACAAAGCTATTTGTCAACTTAACGTAATGTCCTCGTCCTTCAGATTGCATTTCCGTCACTAGAGCAGAAGAAGAACCTTCAGCAACAACAAATTGATTAACATTGCTGCCATTCCAACCTATAGGTTCAAAACCTGGTCTCTGACGCAATCCTTTGGCTTTAGCTTCTGTTTTTGCGACACAACTAATAAACTTCCCAAAATCCATATTACCAGAACTTGTCTGCAACGTAGATCCATTTGAAGATTTTCCACCACTTTCAAATCCCACATTCGGCAATTGCTGCGCCCCAGCCGTGCCAGCCACAGCCAGCAGCGCGAGCGTCAAAAGTTGTTTTTTCATTGTTTTGTTTTGCGTTAAAAGGGGGCTGCACCAAGCGCAAGGTTTGCACCGGCACGGCACAGCCCCATTGTTGTTATTGTTTCGTTGTTAATTACTTGATAACCTTCTTGCCACCAATAATGTTGGCACCCTTTACAGGGGCAGCCAAACGGCGGCCATCAATAGCGTAAACGGCAGGGGCAGCCTCAGCAGCGGCATCAGCCTTCACACCAGCAATGGCGGTCTTCACAGCGTCAAACTGAATGGTGTACACCGTTACAGACTCGGGGTTGAAACGCACGTCCTGACCCTTCACCGTAATGGTCAACACACCAGTCTCGTCGTTATAACTCTGCTCCACAGTGGCACCCTGGCCCACCTTGGTAAACTGCAAGTTGGCAGGCACATAAGCCTCTGTGCTGAAGTCGGCAGCATGGCTGGGACCGAACTCAAAGCCCTCGCCGTTGTAGCTGGCATCCTTAATGTCATGATAGTAGAGCAACTTCACATTGTCCACCACCAAGGCATTGCCTGCACCCACCTTGCTGCGCTGGCCAAAGTAGTCGCTGGCCGCAAAGATGATGTTCAGCGAGTCGGGCTGCACGTCAGTACCGGCATACTTGCCATAGTCGAGGGGCACAACCATCGTTTCGAGTTTGCCCTCCACATTGCCGGTAATGCTCTTCACCACCTTGGCTATGCAAGCCGCGTCGTCGCTCTTGGTTGCAGCACCGCCAGTAGTGGTCTTGATGTCGAGTATGTTGCGCTCGCGGCCATACATGGTCACTGCCGAAGGATCGGCAAAATTCGTTTCGCCCGGCACAGCCTCCTGCTTGTACTGGCCCTTCCACAAGTAAGCCACCACAGTGGCAGGCTCCTCGCTGTTAATCACCTCGGCAGCATAGAGCGTGTCGCCAGCCTGTGTGTGCGAGCGGCTGTAGTCAAACTGTATGGCGTCGGGCTTGCCAGTAAAGGCCACACCGCCAAACGTACCACCGTCGGCCTTGCCGAGGTCTGATACACTGGCCGAGGCAAAGCTCGTGCCGAGCGTCATATAGCCCGGCACAACCTGTGTGGGCATAAAGGGGTTGGGGGTGTTGGTCAAACGCACCGCATAGTCGGGATTTTCTTCGTCGCCGTTGGTCAATTCCTTAGCGCCCACCACTGTGGCACCGAGGCCGTTCATGCCCATCACGTGCGAAATGCACCAAGCGTCGGGGGTGGTATAGTCTTCCATCTGCCATTTTGAGCTCTCCCAATATTCGTCGTTGTCCTCCAACGTTGTCCAGTCAAAATAACCATGCGTGCTGTCCCACGGACGGCTCTGCTCCCAACGCATAGCATCATTAAAGTTGTAGTTGCTCAAGGCGTAGGGGTTCACGCGCACGCCCTTGAACAGTACGGCGATAGGCATCTTCTGTGTCTCACTTTGCACCCACTTTACAGGAATATAGGCCACTATGCTATCGCCCTTTACGTAGGTCTGTGCATCGTCGAGCTTGGCATCAGCCAAGATGGTACCAATCTCCTGTGTATTGAATGTCAGGCGCACCTCGGGATTCTCGCCAAAGGTGTAAACACCATTTTGGGCGTTCAAGCCAATAGTAGGCAAAAAGATGTCGCCGAGCTTTAAGCCCATAAACGAGAAGTTGGGCAAGCTGAAGTCTACCTTGCCGGTAGCGTCCTCCGAGGCATTGACAAACACCTTGGCGTACATACGCAGGTCTTTGTCCTCCACATAGTCGGCACTACCCACATTGACGTAGAGGTTGCCCTCATAGCCACCCACCACGGGTTGCACGTCGGTCTGTGCAAAAGTGGGCGCACTGCAGCACACGGCCACAGCCATAAGTAAAAGTTTTCTCATAAAAAAGTATGAATATATTTGTTATTGTTGTCGGTTATAATGTCCCCATTAGTGCTTGCGCTTTTTTGCAGCACCAAACACTACAATAAACGCTACTACTAAACGCTAACACTAATGGGGGCGACGCGTCTCGCGTCGGGAAAAAACGCTGCTAATATTTAGCAGAACTCGTATTTCTTTTCTTTCTCTGTCCCGACGCGGGACGCGTCGCCCCCATTAGTGCTTGCGTTTCTTTTCTGCACTAAACGCTATCACCCAACGCAAGCTCTAATGGGGGCGACGCGTCCCGCGTCGGGAAAAGACGCAGCTATTATTTAGCAGGGTTCGTATTTCTTCCCTTTCTCTGTCCCGACGCGGGACGCGTCGCCCCCATTAGTGCTTGCGTTTTGCAGCGCGTTTCAAGCAACTTATTTTAGAACAGGTAATTAAACCCTAACGTGCCATAAATGGGGAAGAGCTTGAACGTCACAGCCGAAAAGTCGGAGGGGAAAATGCTGTTGCAACCCCATGTCAAGTTGGCCGACACCGACAAGTGCTTGTAAGCCTTGAACTCGCCGCCTAACTGTACGCCCCATGCAAAACGGCGCAAGTCGTTGCTGAAGTCGTAAGTGGCACTCTCTATCTCGGCCTTGTTGCCCGTGGGCACACCATCGCGGATATAACCGTCGTAAGCCTCGCCCTTGAACGTGCCATTGATGAGGTACGAAAAGTAAGGTCCGGCCTGCACCTGCCAGCGGTCGTTGAAAGCATAAGTGGCCAGCACGGGGAAGGTGAGGTAATTGTTATTCACCTCGGTCTTTACATTACCCGTCCAGGCACCTATCACCTGGCCCGATGTGCCTTCGGCCGGATTGTTGTTGGTGGCCTCCATGTGGTAGTTCTTCACCTTGGCGTCGGTCTTCATGCCTTTGTTTTCGAAGCGCACGCCTATCATGGTGCCCCAGTGCGGGCCAAACTTGCGTTGCACAGCGCCCTCGAGCTGAATGCACAGCGTGGGGTTGTAGCTGTTAATCTTGCGTATCTCGGCCGGCAGCGGCATGGGCGATGTGCCGCCCAGACTCACACCGGCGCCTATGCGCACGTGCCAGCCCTTCAGAGCAGCCTTTATCAAGTTAGTGTCCGTTTCTTTGGCCTCGCCCATCTTCTGCGCTTGGGCAGCGGGCATGAGGGTCAGCAGCAGGAGTATGCTGAGTAGTATCTTTTTCATTGAACGAATGATGATATTGTAATATTATTGGCCATTTTTCGTACTACGCTGCTTGCGCCCTACTTCCCAGCCCAAACGTTTTGCCAAGGTTCTGAAAAAGCGCACATCTTCTTTAGGCAACTCTATGCTATATTTGCACCACTCTTGATGGTCACTGCATGTATCTGTCGTCATAATTACAAATTTTGAAATATTCCGAGTTCTCTCGCCATTATACTGCACTCGCAATTACTCATACACCACGCGCAGCTGGTCTACATAGAGCGTTGAACCAATAGCGCCCTCAAAGTAGGCACCCTGGCGGCTCGAGGTCATGACAATGGCTATGGCATAGCCGCCGCGGGCCAAACGCTCTGCATCAAATTCCTTACCGTTCATAGGTTTGAAGGGTTCGCTAAAGTGCACCCAGTCTGCAGCCGCAAGCTCCGACATGTCGCCCTCAAATTCTGCGGGCTTGTCGATGCGTGCCATAAGGGCTATGTTTGAGGCAGTAAGTATGTTGTCGCCATCGAGTGGCACAAAATTGTCGGGGTCAATCTCATACACCACAGCATAGATGTCGGCCGTGTCGTGCATGGTGGGCTGCACCTTTTTCTTGGCATCGGTAAATTTGGCACCAGCCTTATATTTGTAGTAGCCCTCGAGCGTGACGGGCTTTTTACGCACCAATGGCAGACCAAACTTGGTGGCCTTGCGCGGGAAGCGCGACGCCTTGCTCAACTCGAACTCGCCAATGAACAGGTTGCCGGCTGCAATAGGCATCTTGGGTCTGGTGTTCATGCCATACATGCCAGTGTCCTTTGTCTCGAGCTTTATACACTTGCCCGACACGCCCCCCTCAGCCGCAGTGGTGGGGAACACCTCTGGCGACGAGCCAAGACCCGTAAGGTTGTAGCCCGGATTGCCCGACGCCCAATAGTTGCGGCGCGGATTGCTGGCATCGTTGGCGTCCATCTCAAACCACACCTGGTAACGTCCCGAGGGGTCGAGTTCAAAGTTTTCAAAGTCGAGTGCCCACTTCTCAACCGGCCGTGCTTCAAGTTCAAAGGTCACCTCGTAGGGCTTGCTCCATTGGCCGTCCTCCGAATGGGCAGTATAGGTTTGCGGTGTATTGAAGTCGCGCGTCATGCCGTTGGCATCTGCCACTTCCACCCCGTCAACCACAGCCGTAAGGTGTGCGCCAGGGGTAAGATAGAAATTGGGGGCAAGGGCCGAACGGTCGGCATCATAAGGCACAGTAAACGACACGCGGTTGTTGTCTATACGCGGATTGCCCTTTATCAAACTGCGGTTTTGCTGCAGCCACAGTGTGTCCACCCCCGTTATGTCGCACTCGGCATTGAGTGGTTCGTCTTGTATGCACGAGTTGAGGGTGCAGAGCAGCAGCGCCGCCTGCATGAACAGTATTATGCGTTTCATCAGTCAGTCAAAATTGTATGTGTGTAATGTGTAATCGTGTGTAGTTAAGTAGAAGATTTTGTGCGTTATGTCGGTGTTACAGGCACAACGCGTGCTATCCCCTTTTTCTCCGGGTGCAAAGTTACAAAAAAATTACTAATGAGTATATATGTGCTGATAATCAAGGCGGATAATACCGGTAAAATCGGTATTTACCGCTTTTTTGAGGGAAAAGACATGTGTGCTAATGGGCTGACGGGTAGCCGCTAACGCGGGAGACAGAAGAACATAAGGACATAAGAACAGAAGATATGACGTTCGTGTTAGCCGCTTACCGCGGGAACATAAGAACATAAGATATAACGCTTGTGGCAGCCGCTAACGCGGAAAACAAAAGAACATAAGCTACATAAGAAACATAATTTGAACGTCTGGAAACTGCGTTCCCAGACTATAAGAGACATAAGGGCTGGCGCCGTAGCGCTACCATGTGTAATACTACGGCGTCAGCCCTTATGTTCTTGAGCCACGCGGACGCCAGTCCGTGGCTGTCAGCCGCGCAGCGGCCTTATGTTCTTATGTCCTTATGTTCTTATGTCTCCCGCGTTAGCGGCTGCCAAGTAGCGCTACGGCGTCAGCCCTTATGTTCTTGAGACCACGCGGACGATAGTCCGTGGCCTTCAGCCGCGCAGCGGCCTTATGTTCTTATGTTCTTATGTTTACCGCGTTAGCGGCTGCCAAGCAACGCTAAGGCGTCAGCCCTTTCATCCTTTTGTTTCCCGCGTTAGCGGCTGCCAAGCATTAGCTCCTTCCCACATTACCACAGCGAGCCGAGCGAGCGATTTTCCACCCGGAGCAACAAAAAATCCGCACTCCCGCAACTGAAAATCCGCCCGCGCACAACATACTTCGGCATTTAATATTAACTTTGCAGCGCACATGGTACGGCCTTGACAAAGCACTGTGCCAAATGTGACAATAAAAGTTATAAAACAATAGAGCTGACACCCGCAACTAAACTGAGATGCACCAACGCCTCACACACACATATATATATATTATAGGTGTGCTCGTAGCCCTTGCGGCCACGGGCAATGTGGCATGGGCGCAGCAGGACCCTGCACTGTCGCACTACTGGCTGGTTGAACCGCAGTTTAACCCCGCTGCCGTGGGACGCACACCGCAACTCAACATCAACGCGGCCATGCAGACTCATGCCGCTGGCTACGAGGACGGCGGATCTACCATGTATGCCGGGGCCGACATGGCCTTTCAGTTGGGCAAGACACGGCACGGCGTGGGGGTGTACTTTATGAACGATGCTTTCGGCTTGTTCAGCCACAAGCGGTTCAGCGTGCAGTATGCTTACCACTTCAAGCTGTGGGGCGGCACACTGAGCATCGGTGCCGAGGCGGACATGCTGAACGAGAGTCTTAAAGGTTCCAAGGCCGACCTGGGCGACGCCAACGACCCGGCCTTTCCTACCACCGACCTCGACGGGTCGAAATTTGATGCCTCGGTGGGCCTTTACTACGCACACCGGCGCTGGCAGGTGGGACTGGCCATGCAGCACGTGACTTCGCCCACGGTGACGATGGGCGAAACGAACGAGCTGAAGGTTAAAGCTTTATATAATTTGACGGCTGCATACAATATTCGGCTGCGAAGTCCGTTATTAACTATAACACCCTCTACCATGTTGCGCTACGATGGCACGGCTTTCAGGGCGGACATTACGGCGCGGCTGCAATATGCGCATCAAAAGAAACGGCTGTACTGCGGTCTTGGCTACAGTCCGCAACACTCGGTGACGGGCTTTGTGGGCGGCATGTTTCATGGTGTGGACCTTGGCTACTCGTACGAGGCTAACACTTCGGGCATGGGGCTGGGCGCCGGACAGCACGAAATTACACTGGGCTACCGCCTGGACCTTAACCTTGGCAAGAAGGGACGGAACTTGCACCGCTCGGTGAGGTGGCTGTAGCAAAACCTTGCAGCCGCTAACGCGGAAAACATAAGAACATAAGAGCATAAGGACATAAGACGTGGCGTGTATTAGCCGCTTACCGCGGAAACATAAGAACATAAGTTTACATAAGATACACACAAGGCCGCTGCGCGGCTGACGGCCACGGACTAACGTCCGGGTGGCCTCAAGAAACATAAGGGCTGACGCCGTAGCGTGGCCTGGCAACCGCTAACGCGGGAGACATAAGGGCATCAGCAAGCACAAATGGGGGCGAGGCGTCCCGCCTCGGTGAATCCACTTGTGCAACAGCTTTGTTTCCCGACGCGGGACGCGTCGCCCCCATTTGTGCTTGCGCTTCTTGCAGTGCGTTTCACAAAATGGTCTCGCAAAAAAAATCTCATGCACACAATATCTATATAATACACATAAACACCATTAGTACTTACAACTACTGTATGTTACACAAAATAGTAAATATACTCGCGGCTCTTGCCCTGTGCGGCCTGATGGCATCGTGCATGGGCAGCGGCAGGGCCATGATGAGCGGCGGCGAGGTGACCGGCGCACGCGGTGCCTCGTTTAACGAACCGACACCATACGGCATGGTGGAGGTGAAACGCGGTTACCTGAAGGTGGGCCTCGAAAAGAATGACTCGCTGTGGGGCACGGTGACATCACAAAAGGACATCTCGGTGGACGGGTTCTGGATGGACCAAACCGAGGTGACTAACGGCATGTACCGACAGTTTGTGGAGTGGGTGCGCGACTCTATCATTCGCGAAAGACTGGCCGACCCGCAATATGGCGGCGATGAAACGTACAAAATTGAGGTGGACAGAAACGGCGACCCCGTGAAACCGCACCTTAACTGGGCTAAACCGCTGCCACGCAAGCCTAACGAGGACCAGGAACGCGCCATTAACAGTGTGTACTACACGCACCCCATTGACGGCACGCGCATGATTGACACCAAACAGCTTAACTACCGCTACGAGGTGTTTGACTACGAAAAGGCCGCGCTGCGCAAATACCGGCTCGACCCTAAGGAGCGCTCGCTCAACACTGACCACCCTACCGACCCCGACGAGGTGGTGATGATATCGAAGGATACGGCTTATGTGGACGATAACGGACAGATTGTGCGACAGACTATCGAACGGCCGCTCTCGAGCCTTTACGACTTTCTGAACACTTACATCGTGCCCGTGTACCCCGACACGACGGTGTGGGTGAACGACTTTTCAAATGCCAACAACGAGCAGTACATGAAGCTCTACTTTTCGTCGGCCAACTACAACGACTACCCCGTGGTGGGTGTGTCGTGGGAGCAGGCCGAGGCTTTCTGCGCCTGGCGCACCAACTATCTGCTCAAGGGCATGGGGCCACAGGCCAAATTTATTCAGCGCTACCGCCTGCCTACCGAGGTGGAGTGGGAATATGCCGCACGCGGCAAGGAGGGCAACCCCTATCCGTGGCAGGGCATGGAGTCGAAAAGCCAGGACGGCTGCTACTATGCCAACTTTAAGCCCGACCGCGGCAATTATACCGACGACGGCAACCTTATTACCTCGCGCGTGGGCATCTATGGTGCCAACTCTAACGGCTTGTTCGACATGGCGGGCAACGTGGCTGAATGGACCAGCACGGTGTACACCGAGGCGGGTGTGGACGCCATGGCCGACCTCAATCCGCAACTGACCTACAATGCTGCCAAGGAGGACCCCTATGTGCTGAAGCGCAAGAGTGTGCGCGGCGGTTCGTGGAAGGACCCCATGTCGTACATTCGCTCGGCATGGCGCACGTGGGAGTATCAAAACCAGCCGCGCTCGTACATCGGTTTCCGCTGCGTGAGGTCGAAGGCTAACACGACAAGTGCAACTAACAATGGCAAGAAGAAGAAATAATGAGCAAGATTAACATAGTAGTCCGCTTGCAACACTGGATGGATAGTGTGCCCGGACAGACGTTCCTTAATTATGCCTACTCGTGGGGTGCATCAATCGTAATTCTTGGTGCACTGTTCAAACTGACTCACCTGCCGGGCGGCAACTTTATGCTTTTTATGGGTATGGGTACCGAGGTGGTGGTGTTCTTCCTCTCGGCCTTTGACCGCCCATTCGACAAGGATGAGATTGGCAAGGAACTGCCGCACGACTATGAGACTGACGAGGAGATTGCGGCACGACTCGGCCTGACCGATGACGACGAGGAGGCTGACGACACTGACGAGGATACCATTGAGGATACGACTGCTGATGAGGCGGCTTCTCAGCCTGCGGCTGCGGCTCAGCCTAATGCTCAACCTGCTGCGACTGCGGCTCAACCTGTGGCTCAGGGCATGAGTGGTGTGGTGTTTGTGGGTGGTGGCGCTGCTGCTGCACCTGCTGCCACTGCCACGGCAACCGTTGGCGGGGGTGGCACTGCTGCTGCGCCCGAAACGGCGGCTGCTACGGCTGCTGCGACACCGAATGCGGCCGAGGCGGCACAGGCTGCCATTGCGGCCGCCACACCGGCTGGTGCTCAGCCCTTTGACGCCGAGGCCAAACGGTTGGCCGAAATCATACGGCTGGCAAACGATGAGCTGCTGCGTCGCGCACAGGCGGTGCTCTCGCCCGAAATGGAGGAGGCTACGCAGGCATACATTGCCAAGTTGCGCACACTGGCCGATACCTTTACCAAGGTGGACGAGCAGAGCGCACGTCTGGCTCACGACAGTGAGGAGATGGCGCAGCTTAACCGCACGCTTACGGCTATCAACAAGACTTATGACTTGCACTTTCAGAGTATCAGCAAGCAGGTGGGCACTATCGAACAAATCAATGAGGAGACGCGCCAGCTGGCCAAACGCATTGAGGAACTTAATGGTGTGTACCGCCGCATGATTGACGCCATGGCGGTGAATATGCCGAAGCAGGCGGAGTAAATCGGGCTTGTTGATGTGACGTTGTTCTTTTCTTTGCGCTTTGTGCGGGGACAGATTGCTTTGCGCTTAGTTTTGCGCTTACCGCGGAGACATAAGAACATAAGCTACATAAGAAACATAACTTTGGTATGGGGGCTGCGCCCCATACTATAAGAAACATAAGGGCTGACGCCATAGCGTGGCATGGCTGCCGCTAACGCGGGAAACATAAGAACATAAGAGCATAAGGACATAAGGCCGCTGCGCGGCGGACGGCCACGGACTGACGTCCGCGTGGCCGCAAGAACATAAGGGCTGACGCCGAGGATTATGGGTTGATATGCTAATGAGCTGATATGCTGATGTGGCTGACGCCGTGACGTGCTTGAAAGGCGGGCTGAAGGCCCAGTGGAGCACATAGCCCAGGGCAAGCGAAGCGACACCCTGGGTTACACCCACAGCACCTATTGACGCGCCCTGTAAGGGCAAAAGCATAGATAGAGCGGCAAGGGTGTACATAATTAAGGCTTTTGCCCTTACAGGGCGCGACTGCTCCAACACAGGACACCCAGGGTGTCGCTACGCTTGCCCTGGGCTATGTGCTACATTGGGCTTTCAGCCCGCACTAACTACAGGCAAAGTATATGATACTGCAATAACGGATATTGCGGGCTGCCCACGCCAAGCGAAGAATTTGAATATATAATAACATTACTACAGATGTCTGTAAAGAAAAGACCGGTATCTCCACGCCAAAAGATGATTAACCTGATGTATATCGTGTTAATGGCTATGTTGGCGCTCAATGTGTCGAGTGACGTGCTGAAGGGCTTCACCATGATTGGCGAGAGCCTGAAGCGCACCACTGGCAATGCCATGAAGGAGAACCAAGCGCTCTACGCTGACTTTGCCGAGGCCATGAAGGGTAATCCGGCAAAGGTGAAGCCATGGTACGACAAGGCCATGGAGGTGAAACGTATGAGCGACTCGCTATACAACTTTGCCGGCGAACTGCGTATGGCCATTGCCCGTGAGGCTGACGGTAAGGACGCTGACCCCGACAACTTGCAGAATAAGGAGGACCTTGAGGGCTCTAACCGCGTGATGCTGGCTCCGGCACGGGGCAAGGGCAAACAGCTGTTCGATGCCATCAACTCGTTCCGCAACCGCATTTTGGCCCTCGTGACCGACCCTCGGCAAAAGGCTATCATTGCCTCGAACCTGTCGACTGATGTGCCCCGCAACGAGAACACGGTGGGCAAGAACTGGCAGCAATATATGTTTGAGGAGATGCCCTCGGTGGCTGCGGTGACGATGCTGGCCAAGCTGCAGAGTGATGTGCGCAAGGCTGAGAACGAGGTGGTGCACACGCTGCTGGCTAACATCGACTTGAAGGATATCCGCGTGAACCAGCTTAACGCCTATGTGTCGGCCGAGGCTACCACGCTGTACCCCGGCGAGCAGTTCCGCTCTAAGATATTTATGGCGGCTGTCGACACCACGCAGCGCCCCGAGATATATGTGAACGGCCGGCGCATTGCGGCCGACGGCTCTTACAACTTTACGGTGGGGGGCCCGGGTCAGTACAGTTTTTCGGGCTACATACTGATGCCTAATGCTGCGGGCGATGTGATACGCCGCAACTTTACGCAGAAGTATAATGTGATAGCACCGCCCACGGGTGCCACTGTGGCGGCCGACTTGATGAATGTGCTCTATGCGGGCTTTGACAACCCCATCAGTGTGACGGCTGCAGGCGGCAATGCGGGTGTGCACTTGACCATGACGGGCGGCTCGCTTGTGCAGCGCGGCCCTGGCAAGTATACGGCACGTCCGGCCAGGGTGGGCGAACACGTGACCTTTACGGTGAGCGGCACGGTGAACGGCAAGGCGCAGAATATGGGCCAGTTTACCTTCCAGGTGCGCAAACTGCCCGACCCGACGGCCTTTATACAGGTGGGAGCCGACCGCTTTAGGGGTGGCCGCATAGCCAAGGGGAGCATTATTGGTGCTCATGGCTTGGGGGCTGCCATTGACGACGGGTTGCTCAATATCCCGTTCAGGGTGCTGAGTTTTGAAACGGTGTTTGCCGACCGCATGGGCAACTTCCGCCCCGAACCCTCGGCGGGTGCCAGCTTTACCGAGAACCAACGTAACTTGATGCGCGAGCTGCGCCGCGGCCAGCGTTTCTACATATCGAAGGTGCGTGCCATCGGTCCCGACGGCATTGCGCGCAACCTTAACGGTAGTCTCGAAGTGATAGTAAATTAACACAACCTCATGAAAAAGATATTTGCCCTTGTACTGCTGCTCTGTGCCACGGCTTATGCTGATGTGGCCCAGGCTCAGCCGCCACGCCGGCGCGCTGAACAGCAGGCTCGACAGGAACAACAACTCAACGCGCCGCAAGGCAGCGCATACCGCGAGTTTCCGACCGCACAGACCATGCCGGCTGATGCGGCCTGGCGACGCGACTTGTACCGCACCATCGACTTGAGCAAGGAACAGAATGCGGTGCTCTACTACCCTACCACGCCGCAGGACGGACGCGAGAATTTGTTTACATACTTGTTTAAGTTGCTGCTGCGCAAGCAAATCAAGGCTTACGACTATAAGCTTGACGGCAACGAGGACTTTTCGGCCAAGAACGAGGTGACGGCCAAGCAGTTGATGGACCGCTACCACATCTTTTACGAGTCGAAGGGTGACAAGGTGCGTGTGAACGATGCTGACATTCCGTCGGACGAGGTGAAGGCTTACTTTGTAAAGGAGAGTACTTACTACGACCAGCATACGGCTACTTTCCGCAGTCAGGTGACGGCGCTCTGCCCTGTGCTGAAACGCGGCGATGCTGACTTTGGCGGCGAGCTGGCGCAGTACCCCATGTTCTGGGTGAAGATGAGTGACATTGCGCCTTATCTGGGCAAGCTGATGCTGATGGGCTCGTCGCTGAATAATGCGGCTATGATGTCGGCCGACGACTTTTTTACAATGAAGTGTTACAAGGGCGACATTTACAAGGCTGTGAATTTGCAGGACCGCTTGCTGTCGAACTATTGCACGGACGACTCTGCGGTAATTCGCGAACAGAAGCGCATTGAGAAGCAGCTGGTTGATGTGCAGGAGCACGTTTACGGACGCGACAGTGCTTATTATGCCAAGCTGCGTGCCGACTCGCTGGCGCAGGCGGCGGCTGACTCGTTAGCTGCGGCTGGCAAGGCTTCGCGCACAAGCCGGCGCACGGCTACTACTTCGCGTCGCACGTCGAGCACGCGCCGCACAAGCTCTACTAAGGTGTCGACTGGCAGCTCGACGAAGCAGAGCAAACCGGCTAAGACGAGCTCACGCCAGCCTAAGGCTTCAACCGGCAAATCGTCGGGTGGTGGATACTCTGTACGCCGCCAAAGGCATTGAGGAAGCAAGGTTATGAGGTTATGAGGTGAGGTTATGAGGTTACGAGGTTATGAGGTTATAAAGTAACCTTTGTGTGTTAGGCACGTTATGGTAATCTTTTAACCCCCTAACCCTCTAACCCCTTTTAACCCTCGAGCCTCTTAACCCGCTACACCCCGAGCCTATGGTGTCGTTTTTGGGAATTCTATTCGTTGTTATGGCTGTTCGGTGAAAAGTAAACATGCGAACGGACTCAAGCACCGAACGCTACCTCTAATGGGGGCGACGCGTCTCGCGTCGGGAAAAGATGCAGCTATT
>ERZ1023666.193-NODE-193-length-28059-cov-33.814419_pt1 | contig 28059 bp, 30 predicted proteins | sample MGYA00380341_ERZ1023666 | MGnify/ENA primary metagenome ERZ1023666 (study PRJEB33179, sample SAMN07448983) | human gut metagenome | biome: Human-gut; feature: Human associated habitat; material: Faeces | host: Homo sapiens | place: India: Bhopal | collected...
CTGCGTCGACCGTTACGGACATCTGCTCCGACCGTTACTGACATCCGCGCCGTCCGATGCGGACATCTGCACCGACCGATACGGGCAATTGCACCAAATCAATTTTCTGATTTACTCGCCCTCTCTATATCCCTCGTTTCCTCCTTTGCTTCAGTTATCGCCATTTTGATGACCATGCCAATAAAACCAACGACAGCTAATCCTATTACTCCTAAAATTATTTTCCACCACATTACTTTTCTAATTTTAAGATGTTTATGATGTTCTGTATATTCACAAATAATGAGCCTATCACTTGAATTTAGCACCGATAAACTGCGGCACCTTCCACAGCATCTTCTCCAACTTTGTCAATGTAGGATTCATGCCGTGCGACTGATACATTCTGATATCCTCCTTCCACATCTGCTTCCTTCGAGCGGAGTCCGTACTAAGTCCGCCCATACGCATTCTCACGATATATTCATGCAGATAAGTGACGCTCAACTCGCCGCCAAGCAGATAGCGGAAGAGAAAGTCCGAGTCGGCTGCTATCTTATAGCTCTCGTTATACAGTCCCTTACGCTCTATGGCGCTGCGCTTGATGTAGCAAGTGGGATGGAGCGGCAACCAGCCATGACGAACTTTCCACAGACGATAGTCGCCACCAATCCAGTTGCGCACCACCTTATCCGTGTTCACCGCATCCACGAACAATCCGTCACCATACAGAAAATCGGCATGAGTTTCCTCAAACCGCTTCACTATATTGGATACAGTCTGAGGAGAATACAGAAAGTCGTCCGAATGCACCAGACCGATGACATCGCCAGTAGCAGCCCGGATGCCCTTGTTGATAGCCTCGTACATGCCATGGTCAGGCTCAGAGATAATCTTACTTATCCTGTCCTTATACTCATTGATGATTGAGAGCGAACCGTCCTTAGAAGCACCATCCACCACGATATACTCAATGTCAGGATAGTCCTGCGCCAACACACTCTCTATACAACCGCGAATTGTCTTCTCACGGTTGTAACTTGATGTTATAATCGAAACTTTCATATAGTTGTCTGCTTATTTCATATAAGTATCTATGAGATATTCCTTTATCTTTTCCTTGTCAAATCCGAAGCGTTTCTTCAGTTCGAAAATCTTCGCATCCACAAGGAATCGGTAGGAGAAGCCCTGAAGGAAATGCCAGATAAAGCCTTCCTTGCCGTCGAGGAAACCGGCCTTCAACACATAACGGATCATGAAATTGATGAATGGGCGCATGAATAGCGGTGCCTTGATGTATTTCACCTTCAGCCAGCGCTTGCGCTGCTCCTCTGTTCCGAAGAACTTCGGCACTACTTCCTGTGCCGACGCATCCAGTCCATATTCCATCATCAGCATGTCCGCCATCTCTCGCGTGGCATAGCCGTTGTGCTTCTCCATCCACCATGTCAGATTGTTGAGATTGGCATCCACCTGGTCGCCTTGCTCTACGGTGACGGCACGTCCGTCAAAGATGCGGATATGCTCGTCCATCCAGCGGTTCTCACACTCGCCGTGACCTCTGCGCCATACCTTCAGATGATAACTCGGATACCATCCTCCGTGCATCAGCGGACGCCCCATGAAGTCGATACGCTTCCTTACGTATATACCGTTCACATCGTCTCCACACTCGCTTATAGCCTTCTTTACGTTTTGTCCAAGACCTTTGTCCAAAAACTCGTCAGCATCAATACGCCATACCCAGTCGGCAGTTATCGGACAATTGTGTAATCCCCAATTAAACTGCGTGGCATAGTTTTTCCACGGATGCTCATACACCTTGGCACCTAATGATTCGGCAATCGCTTTCGTGTTGTCCTTGCTGTAGCAGTCAATCACGAACACCTCCTCACATACTCCCTGCAGCGACCTTATGCACCGCTCTATATGCTTCTCCTCATCCTTTGTCAGGATGATAGCAGCTATTGTATTTCCCATAAAAGTTATATCTTTATTTTGTTTTCCCGAGTTGCAGGAAAACGACATTAGAATTTCTGTTTCAGCGTGATACCTATTCTTCGTGGTATCAAGCAAATTATATCTTTTGGAGCCAACCAGAAGAACTTTACGCAATGGCGCAACGCTCTTGTGGCAGTCTCCATGCTTTTCTTTTTCCCTGTTGTATGATTTCGGTAAGCCTTCCTACCAAAGTTTCCGCTCTCCATCACGGCAGCCATAAGCTTGCTGGCATACCGTTCGTCGCAACGGTTATATACAAAGAAGTTGTCAAACCAATCCAATCCAAGATACCGCCTCATCATAGCAAGCATGGCTCGGAATGCTTTCATATAGCCGATACCGTCCAAGGCAGTCATCAGCCGACCGACATCTATCTTGTCCCTATAAGCATTCAGGAGCACTGCCAAGTCCAAGGTCTGGCGCAAGCCAACGCCCTCCACGAGCAGATGGTTAAACCAATGCTTAAAAACCACGATTAGATCTTCTGTCGGCGGCAATACGCTGACCTCGGTTTCATTGCCGTCGGAGTCGCATACCGTGAACGAATCCGTATGCTCCGCCATAGCCTCGTCAATCATCCTGTCGAAGCGGTGCTGATGCCGATGGCTGCCGAAGGTCTCTACCTGATAGTGCATCTCGAAGCGGATGCCCTGCCAGTCAAAACTGTAGTGCTTGTCCACATCCTCCTTGTCCATCTTCACATGCAGCCCCTGCTCTATCACCTCCACCGCCCTGTCAAAGCAGCTTTTGGGAACATAGAAGTCCACGTCGCCCATCGTCCGTACAAACGGTTCGGGATAATGTCTCGCCACAGCCAGTCCCTTGAACACCACATAGGCGATACTGTTCTCCTTCATCAGTCGGGCGAAGCGCCCCACGGCATCCTCAAACCTACGCTGGTTCTGCCTGTGAGCCATGGTCTGCTGCATAAGCCTCATCACAGCCTCCCCTCTGCCTTCCGCCGCACCTCCAGCAATCACAATCCGGTTCCTCATTGCGGCATTAGCTACCAGTCCCGTAACGGCATGTTCCCCAGCGAGACGCATAACGGCATTCAATCCGGCAACAGACAATTCCATCTTCTCCGTCCCGTCCTCTCCCGTTACCTCTCTCCTCAATATCTCCAGCAGAACATTCTCCACCTTGTCAATACGAGAGTCCATCAATTTTAAAACACAAAATAAGCAATCAGACGAATTATACTTTAAACAGTTTCTTCACCACCACATCTTCCTTACCAAAGATTTGGGAGAAACCTTGTGCAAGTACTTTCAGCACATACGCAACACCAAATATCATTAGATACATCACTGGAATATTAAGTGGAAAAATGAAATTAATCCTGTCTGTAAACAACGCATACTGCACGAGATAGATCTCTAATGTTAAGGAAGAAATGAAATACACCACGTTTCCAAATAACGCCTTGTCGAACACTTTTATCATCTTCTCACAACTACAGAATATGAAGAAGAAGTATATCGCTAACAGTAATGGTATCAGCGATACCATCTGGAAATGGCAGTAAAGAGGACCGAGCTTGTATGCTGCCATGCAGGCATAATACAAAACAATGAAGATACAAAACAAAGAAAAAGAACGCGAAACGTTCAATTCCTCTCTCAGAACTCCTAATCTCCCTTTATTTTTACCCTCCCCAACGCACATTCTACGCAATCCGCCAAATATCATTTCATTATCGGGTTTGCGAATGTCGAGGGCAGTTATTGCACCCAAGAGCATGAACATAAAATAATATATCCGCATGAACGAGACCTGCGCATACATCACAGACCGCTCCATATCAAGGACAAAGAAACTCAACGCGGTTATTATCAGCAAAGAACCAACAAACACCGCCTTCATATACTTCATCAGATACCTGCGAATTACATAGAATATGGCATAATACACCATTATGCAAGGGATAAACCAATACTTGGGAGTGGTAATCAAGTCTGTCACATACCATGTCCAACCGAATGCCACAGCCGATAGTAAAGCCCACATGATTATGGAAGGATAGATACGGCTAACCCTACGCTTATACCAGTTCAAGAAACCGCCGTCCCTACCAAGAAACAGCGTGAAACCCGAACAGAAGAAAAACAGTCCGTCACCTATCGCACCGCCAGTCACCAGTCCCCCGAATTTAGGAAACAGCAGTCCCATATGCGAATAGGTAATCAGCAAAGCTGCAAAAAACTTGAACAACACAATCGCCTTGTTTCTCCCATCCAAATCGTAAATCTTATTCATTTTTCATTATCCTCTCCTTTATAACCTTCGCAGGATTGCCACCAACGACAGTCCAAGGTTCAACATTCTTATATACTGAAGCTGTAGCACCAACCACGGCATTATCACCAATCTCCACTCCCATACCGATAAACGCACGGCTGCCAATCCACGCCCCACGGCGCAATACAATAGGAGACGTAACGAGACCGCTGTCAGCAGTATTGGCATGGTCGATGTCATGCCCCGCCGTGCATAGATACGAATACTGCGATACGATGGCATCATCCTCCAACACCACCAAGTCCTGGTTATAGCATATCACCTCAGGGCCGAGACACGCCCTGTGTCCCATCCTCAACATCCATGGTGCCCATACCTTCACCGAGGCATACACATTAGCATCCCATTCCACTTCAGCCCCGAACATTCGCAACAATAACAACCGCCACTTGCGGAACACGGGAGTGATAAAAGGACGGAACAGCAGGGCAGCCATGACATTCCACACCACCCGCTTCAACTTGATACCCAAGGACACACGCCCCGGAGTATGCTTTTCCAATATTTTATTTTCTTCCATAGCATCTATTTATCACATTATCAAGAGTTTTTATCAAATCTCGATATGACAGACCTTCAACGCCATCCTTTGATGATGAAATTTCCTTCAACATATCAAGCAATGGCTCCAAGACTGCAGCATCTGGCTTAAAGTATTGTTCCCAATAATCTACACTTGTTCTAAGTTTATAGTGGATTTCAAGAAAATTGCGAAATTCATATCTGCCCTTGTTACTCAATCTGCATATTTCGTCAAACAGCATCGCTGCATTCTCTTTCTCAAAGACAGGAACAAGACTATATGGCCGACTATGGTCTGGATAACTCTCATCTTCAAGTTCAGACAACATGCCGACGTTCTCATCAGTAAGGTTGCGCAATATCGTCTGCCTTTCATCACATAATGAAGCCAGACGCTGCTCGATGGCATTATGAAAATCCTCTACCATAGCTTTCGTTGGCAGTTCATTATCGGCAGACATACTTACATAACGATATCCATAAAAGAAAGAAGTCTTAAACTTAAGCAATTCCTTCATGGCATTAATCAAGGAAAGTCTGGTGCCCAACAATTCTTTTATTCTGTTCAATGTTTCCACCCTCAGCCTATGCACCTGCATGGCATCAAAATACCCCAAATACCCAATAGCTACACCGATTTGATTACCATCCTGAATTTTCCCGTAAAGCAAATCCTTTTCAACTTCATCATATCTTTTATTGAATTCGTCATCAGGAAGATAAATGAAGCTGTCAAATTTCGACTGGATTGTATGGTTTATTCTTTTTGTAGGAAACAATGCCTCTATCGTTCCTTTTATGCTACATCCTTTTGAAAGAAAGTTTACAACACCATTGACGAAGGTATAAAATGTAGCTGGGTAAACATTACCCTCGCTTATATCCTTATATTTCTTTTCAAGTTTACAACATATATTGTTCTCATCCTTCTTAAAACTCGCATTATATTCAAGGAACACTCTGTCCCAATTGGCTATAGTATCGTGGTTTTCTGTATTATTGTATTCGGCATATACGGCAATAAAAGAAGACAAAAGACAATGGCAGATTACTTCGTTTTCTCTTATTTTCTTCTCAGGAAATTCCTTCAGTACCTCATTGAAATCATAGAGACACTGACGCAGAAGGCGCAGATTGTTATATGTCGTTGCTCTGAAGCACCGGATAATATACTCTCGCTCTTTCCTTATGAATTTGTCAAGCCCATAATCCTCTATATAGCTGTCAAGCGCAGCATCCACATCTGGAACAATCTCAAACTGTCTTCCAACGGTCTTCTCCTTAAAATCAGAATATATCTTCAGGTTATCACCTTTCAACTTCGATTCATCACCTATTATCAGGACATGGAACTTGCAACGTTCAACAAAGAAATTGATGAACCCCAACAGGATGTTCATCGGTATAAAGGTACGCTCTATATCGTCAAATACGATGAAACGAGTACCTTTCACTTCTTCAGAATCTGACTCGAAAAGACTCATAATGTCAAGAGAACCCGATGCCGAAGCTTTTATATCTCGGTCTTCATCAACAGTAAGATCTGTCTTGAAGACAATCTTGCTTGTATACTTTGCAACGGTTTTAAGAACCTTCGCAGTCTTTGAATAGTAGAAAGGATTAACTTTCCTGTCAATTTCAGTCTTTATTTCCGCAAGCGAAGACATACCATACAGAGAAACATAGATAGGCTTTAGATAAATAACCTCTTCCCTATCTTCATCTGACACTTCAAGAGTTTTCAGCCATTGATTAACAAAGAAAGTTTTACCACATCCCCATCGCCCTGTCAGCATAACAGCATACTGAGGATCAGGGTTCCTCATATAGTCATCAAGAAACTTCGCAATATTCTCGTTCATAGTTAGTGCTTTTTCATATTTAAGAGATAAATCTTTACAACGGTATCTATTGGCAAGCGAAAAGAAAGCTTTAACAATGGACGAAATCCGGCTTTTCATGGTTCCCAAGAAGCCACTCATACACCTCTTTCATCTGTTTTGCAACAGCTTCAATTGAATATTTATCCTTCATCAATTTTTTTCCTCGCACACCCATGGCATACAATTCGTCAACAGATGTTTCTAATGCAGATTGCACAGCTTTCGTGATGGCGGTTTGGTTGTATTCTACCCACCAACCACATTGATAGTCCTCTAAATCCTTCCAAGGTGCACCAGTAGTGGCTATACATGGGATGCCTCGAACCAAACCTTCAACTATTACGTTTCCAAAGTTCTCAAACTCACTGGGCATAGCAAGAACAGAAAGAGAAGACAAAGAATCCTCTTTCTCTTGTCCTGATATAAAACCAGTAAATCGAACATTTGAAAGATTCAATCGAGCAACCTCATTCTTCAAGAAAGCCATATACTCTTCATCGCCACCACCAATTATCAACAGTTCTGCATTTTCTTTCACTTTATCACCTAATTCACTCCAAGCATAAATCAATCCCTCTACATTCTTGCGTCGAGAGATACGGCCTAAATACCCAAGTCTAAACACATCGTCCTTCTTTGCATTCGGATATTCTTTAATTTCCACTGGATTGGGCACGATAGCTATTGGTGAAGTCACACCCAAATTACGACAATGATTCATTTCATCCTCACAAGTGACATGAACACAAGCAGCACGATTCAAATCATCAAGCAATCTAATCTTTAAGGACATCTTCTTAAACCAAGACTTAGACTTTGCTATATCCTGAGGATAAAGCATACCTCTGGGAGTAATGATATATGGCTTTCCACGTTTTCGAGCTACATCAACCAAGGCATATGTATTATACTGCCACACGCCTTGAGCCTGATAGATATCGAAATCACCACAACTAATAATCTCCCCTTTATAGTAAGGGGAATAGCAGAAGCTATGTTCTATCGGCTTTTTAGCAAAATGAACAGGAACATCATTACCTATCAATTTTCCGCCAACACCCATTTCATACATCAACACATGTGTCTCCACTCCAATGGCATTCAACCCCCGCATTGTGTTATACGTGCTGAACGCAGGACCGCCCGCATTCACGTCAAGCGTTCCAGTATAAAGTACTTTCATAAAATGAAATTTTATTTGTTTTGGTATGTGGTTCCCCATATCTTTACGACAGCCCAATCGGGCAACAAATTCAAGAGCGTAAGATATGAGCAGAACATAACTGCTTTCATAAAACCGTAATGTTTCTTACGGAAATAATAATTTATTCGCAATGGGGAGCCAAGTGGCATATTTAACCTATGGAAACGTTCTCTTAAATTCACACCCCATTTGCGAACTCTGCAAATATTATTGGGATAGCCATATGCTACAGGAACTCTGGTCGCAATAACAGGAATTCCATTTTCTATAGCTCTTAAGCCATAATCGACATCTCCTAAATCATGGTGATAATAAGGATCAATAATTCCGATTTTCTTTACAACAGAACAAGGTACAAGAACAACATTACCATTCATATGATGAACTTTTTCTGGTTCTGAGTTTGGCTGCACCATTTTATGTGTCTTTAACGAAGTTCCTCCATATAAAATTGTTGAATGTTCTTTATCCTCAATTAATCCTGTTACAATACAATTATTCTCATATAGATTACTACAATATAATAGTTCTTCAAAGAAATTATCGTATAAGACGACATCATCATTAAGCCAAAGATAGTAATCGAAATCCCCCTTTAAAGCTTCCTTCCAAGCTGTGTACATACCGCGGCTCCAAAAGAGATTACCTGTACCTTTAATTATGTGTACTTGTTCTTCAGAATAATATTGTCTTATTGCTAAAGATGTTCCGTCTGTACTAGCATCATCTGTTATATATACAATAACTGATGAAGAATTTTTTGATAGAGATTTTAGACATGCCAAAGTTTTATCTTTGCGATTATAACATGTCAAGAGTACTGCTATTTTCATTTGCCTATTACAAATCTTAGATATTTATTAAAAAATAGTATTAATATTATCATAATGATCCACAACCCAATAATTCTAAGAATTACTGTCATCATATAAGAATCACAAAATATGTATTTTTGCATGTATGCATATAGCACCTGATGTACACATAATACCAATAGTGTATTTGCCCCTAACCTTGACAATAAACACTTCAAAATATTACATTTCAGCATAAAAAGAGATAGGCTGTATATATAAATACACCCAAAGAATATTCCTAATGGAGTTAATATTGGATTACCAACTTCATTAAAAAGAATATTCAGAGTCGGTGATACCATGTAAGAAATAGTAATACTACCTATAAAAGAAAAAACTACAAATATTTTCTTCCGCTTTTTAATTATATTAAGTAAATCATTCTCACGAATCAAAACGCCAATACCGTATAAGGAACAGCCCCATAACAACAAGTTGAATATTTGATTTTCAAACAATGAAAAATAAGAATTTATAATACTATATATAAAGCAAACGAAAGTAAATGAAAATCTGTAGTTATAGCTTAATTTTATCAATAGCTCTGATAGAAATAATACAGGCAAAAACCATAATGCCAAATTTTGTCCAATGCTGAATGAAAAGGAACTATAATAATTATCCCTTAAAAAACAGAATAAGATAAAATTCAAGGCATAAAAAAACACATATGGAATAATTAGGCTTTTTACACGTCTCTTAAATATTTCATAGAATTTTTTCTTGGAACTAAAGAAGAAACCTGACAATATAAAAAACAAAGGCATATGAAAAGAGAATATCCAATTCGTAACGGAATGTGGTATGTTTTGGTGCCCAATAACAACAAGTATTATCCCAATGCCTTTAGCAATGTCAAACTCTACTATTCTGCCCATATTATACTATACTTTAAAACGAAAAATATAACGGAATAAATTTATGCTAAACATACAAACAGATGCCATAATAATCTGTTTGAGATTTCCATATAAGAGGCTTTGGGACAGATTTCTTTCTTTAATTATATGATTAATTTTCTTAAATATAGGAGAAGGAGCACTTCTGATAACCCATAAATAATTCTTTACAATATGAGGCCCCAAAACTTTTTTGTAAAAATGACTAACAGACATCAAAAGTTCTTGATTCCTTACAAGTCCAGTCACAGCATCTACATATTTTTTTCCCAATTTTGCAGCTTGCATGGTTGAATCTGCCCTTATAAAATATGAATAAATCATATTATGTGACAAATAAACATTCTTCACATTAGCCAAATAATGATATAAGAAATCTGAGTCTTCAAAGAATGACATTTCTGTAAAGAAAAGATTCTTAACTAAAGAACGTCTGAACATAAATGGCCACACCATTCCTTCACCATGCCAAATTTTTGAAAACTCAAGAATGTCATACAAACCTTCCTTTATCAAGGAATTATAGCTATGAAAATTATTATTACCTTGTACTTTATTATAAATAATCCATACTATATCAAAATCTTCATGTAAAACATTTAAAAAATTCCTGTCAACAAAGGCAATTGTATCATCCACATCCATAAAAAACAGCCACTTTCCTTTCGCATGGTTTATTCCTATATTGCGCGCGTTGGAAACCCCTTTTGTATCAGTTGTTATTATATGAACAGATTCATCCTCTATCTCATTCAACAATTCTAAAGAATTGTCAGTACTACCATTATTTACAAAAATTATTTCTTTATCAACAAAAGAAAGATTTTCTTTTATCGAATTATAACAATTCTGTATGTAATTTGCACCATTATATACAGGAATAATAATAGAAAGCATTGTCATTTCAAACAGTCTTTATATACTTGAATATATTCATCTGCAATTTGATCCCATGTTTTCACATTGAAAGATGCGAAATCATTACGTTTTGTAGTCCGGAAAAACGAAATGATTTGTTTTATTGCCTTATTTTTATTGTTAAAATCACAAAAATAAATACTCTTAGGATCTTGATATCCCCACGCCCAAGGTAAATTCGATAGGAGTAAAGGTAATCCATAAGCCGCAGCATCAAATACAGACATACAGCCACTTTCACCTAGTGAAAGTAAGATAAACCCAGAGGCGTATCTATGAAGAAGATCCTTATCCTCACTACTAACAAATCCAAGATAATACACGTATTTATTATCTACAAGTTTCTTGAATTCTTCAAAATAAGCATCACATGAATTACCTCCAATAAAGACTACAGGAGTTTTAGCCTCTTTACACAATTTTGCGCATTCTACGCTTTGCTTTCTTCGAGAAATATTTGCACACGAAATAATGTATTTTTCTGGCAAATTGAATTTTTGTATATTATCACCGCCAACACCAAACTCTTTAGCGTCATACGCATGAGGAATGATAACTGTTTTATGAGTATCAATATTTGGATAATATTTCAGCCCTGTTCTCCTATCATATTCATGCATAAATGTTATCTTGTCAAATTTTCCCAATATTGGATTTACAGAAAATTTGGAAGCGAACTTATATGGAAGCATATTTACAGCCCTTTCTCTTAGGATTTGTTTATTCTGTTGCATAATGGGCAAATTTGTCTGTACATCCATTATAAGAGTCAGAACCGTTTTTATTCCCTTTGCCTTAGCTATATCTATATCATGCCCCATAAAAGGAGTTAAAGAATGAATAATGTCTACATCAGCTTGATCTGCATTCCACCATTCTGCAAACTGAGCATCAATACTTTTTTTTCTCAATGCAGCACAAAGTTTTACCGCATGTGTCGTTTTTCCTCCATTTGAAAGGTAAGCCGGAGTTGTGTCAAATAATAATACTTTCATTTTATCTATATTAAAAAATTTCTATTCCAATCAACATTTTCTTTTATACATTGTGCAGGATAACCAACATTCAATGTCTTACTTTTAATTGGTCTGGTAACAACTGAGTTCATACCAACAACAGCATTATCTTCTATCGTTACGCCTTTTAGTATTTTTACATATGCCCCCAACCATACATGATTCCCAATTGCGACTGGTTTATTGGGATTAATAACCTTATCTGAAATGAGTATTGGATGAGAATCAGTCGCCCATATTTCAATATTATCAGCAAACTGACAATCTTTGCCTATAAAAATTTCGTTACTTTTTCCCATAACAACAAATCGTCCACCTCCACACGAAGAGTGTTGACCTATATGTATTTTACAGTCATTTCCTCTCATAATAAATTTTACACCTTGATATTTTATATCAAACAATTCAACGATATTGTTATCACCATATATTTCAAAGGAACAATTACGAGCCTCACCACTAAGAAATATTTGATTACCTTTTCCATCAATTATTATTGAAATATTTGTCCCCCATACACTATTAAGAGTCATTAAGTTATTATCTCCATTTACAGAATATTTAAATCTTCGAATAAAAGAATCTACAGAAGACATCTGATTACCAGATACATTTAAGTTTCTTAAAAGAAAACTCTTAATGCGCAAGATATTTTGGAAAACAAATTTTAAAATACTGCTTAATTTCATCATTTGTCATTTTTAGTAAACTATTATTTATACATAGCCCAAAAGTCAAAGCAAAACTGATGTGATTTAATGAAAAGTCTTGGATTTCTTCTATAAAAATCATACAAAATTTCAAGCAAGAATATAAAGCTAATAAAATACAAAAATCATTATTAGAATTTCTTAAAGCATAATATATACAAGAAACCAGGAAAGAAAGATACAAGAATGCGCCACACAGCCCACTCATTGATAAGACATTTAAAATGTTTGTCTCGCAAAAACTTCTTCCAGCAAAATAATAGTCGCCATTAATTAAATCTGCAAGATGCGTATGGTATCTACCAGAAGAGGTCAATCCAAACCAATATGCATCGTTGTCACCCAAACCACTCCACACATCCATATAAATACCGGTTCTGGAATCTGCTACAACATCATTTCCATCATCTTGTCCAGATAAATACTCAAAGAAATTAAACTGAAAATAAAGAGCGGCAATGACTAATATCAAAGGAATAAGTGGCAACAAAACATATAGATATTTAAATTTATGGATTAAACGCTTACGTAAGATAAAAAGATAGACGCATAAAATTCCAAGACTTCCTAATATGTTCAAAAAATTGCTTCGATCTCCCATATCATAAAAGAAACTCATTATATTAACAACATAAATTAAAAGCTTTATTTTTCTCCCTTCTATAAAGGGCGTAGCTATTAATAACAATTGAAAAAAGGAGAGGAAATGAGGAAAATCATTTGTGCCGACGATTGTTATACTATACAGAATCAAAGAGAAAGGCAATGCCAATAACATGAAATAATGTATGTATGCCCTAAACATATCTAATCGAGTTCCAATAACAGAAAACAACATCACAGAAGATATTGTTATCCCTGATGACATTATAACAATATAGTCTGGATTGTGAACTGTAAAACCACGAATAAAAGCAAGAAAAATATATACAATATAGAACGTAAATAACTTCCCATTTAAAGTAGGGAAATTGTATAGAAAATTCTTCCATCTATAAATGATAAAGGCAGAAAAGCCTACTAACAAAATTATCATTGGTTTAATATTAGAAGGATTTTGTAGGCGAGCTGCCAAGTATAACAAATTAGCAGCAATCACATATTTCACGAACTTTGTATAATTAAAACTAGATATTACCTTTGACATAAGTTTTTATTTAATAACATATTTACAAATATTGAAATTATATATGACGCAAAAAAAGTTACAAATAGCAGACAATACATATTCCAAGGTTTTAAGATCGAGACCAATAACAACATAATATTACCATGTATCAGCCAAATATTACTATTGTGTCTATTTTTAAAGCTATATCCCGATAACCAATTTGGTATCGGAATTATTGATAGCAAAATAACAGTTGTTATCAATTTGAAAAATTGGAACTGCCAGATATTAGTCTTAACCATACAAAGGCCTATTAATATTGCAATTATGAAAATCAAGGAGGGCAACTTTATAGAAGAATGTTTATCAATTATCCGGAAAAAGTATCCTCCAAAACAAAAAATAGCCATTTGATATGTATAAACAAACAAAGGAGCGGGAATCTTTTTACATAAAGATAATAAAACGGAAGCAATCAGAAATAGTATAGACAATAATAATACATATTTTGTTCGTAACTTTGTAATACATACAGATATTATACTTATAATCAAGTAAAATTTCAAATACCAGTATATAGGGTTAAAAGAATGAGAAAGTAAAACGGCATGCTTAAGATACTCAGCTATATTCCAATTAGAACATGAAATATAAATCGGTAGAGACAAAAGCAATATTAATAGATATTTTTTGTAAAGCTGCCAAAATTTCATCAAATTTGCCTCCAATGACAATTTACAATGTAGAGCCTTACAAAAATAACCATATCCACTCACAAAAGAAAAGAAGCAAACACACAAATTGGAATAATTCCAAAGGACTGATTCTAATGATGACAGATGTCCTTTGTATAAATTAAAGACATGCAATAGCACCATCAAAAAAAGGCCCAAATTTTGTGTAAAGCAAGAATGATTTTTATCAAAAATCAAATTAATAGTTATACCCATACTACCAATAACATGAATTCTCTACCAAATCAGAATTTTTGGGACGTTCTTTAGCCTTTGTCCAATAATCATTATATAAGCTACAATAATATGGTGGAAATAATTCTTTTATTCCATATTCATCACCATAATGAGGATTATCCCATCTTGCTCCCTTTATTCCAAACAAGAGTTGTGTGCCACCAGCCAAATGTATGGCCTGTTTGCCAAGACGTTTTATAAAAGCAGCCAATGGTAATCCGTACGCTCCACAACCAATAATTGCGACATCAAAATCAATGTTCTTAATTTTATCTTCCATGTAAGCCAAAGCTTCGAACCAACTATTAAATTCAGAAGGTTCCCCTGCAACGGTTTGAACAGCAGCCATAGTTATCAAATTAAAATCTGGCAATACATTTTTATTGTCAAATAGATTATAACGTTTTGTATATTGCTCTTGTATTGTATGACAAAACGGATGAATTACAAGAACATTTTTACCTGTCAAAGCCATTGTCCACGGATTATCAACAAAGAATGGGTATAAACATTCTAAATGTAATCTAATAACAGAGTCTTTCAATGGCATGAATTTTTCATAATACTGGTGACATCCTAGAACATCTATTTCTGGAATATCTTCAATATATCTTTTAGAAAAATTAACAGCAGTATCTTCTGTTTCAGGAAAGATACCAGAATAGATGTGCATAGTATGAAAATGTTCCACATTCCACCAAGGTGTATGCGTTTTGTCCCTGATATAATCTAAACATTTTAGAAGGAATGATCTCTTAGAAGATACACAGAGATAATTATTTATACAATTAATTTCTGTAGTCCCAAAACGAGAAATCATACAAGGTTTACCACTCTTCAGTAAATCATATATTATTTTATTTGAAATAGTTCTGTCTATGCAACATTCCGGATTGTTAAATTCTGGATGGACTATGAAACGATACGAGCGTTTGAATGCTCGAATAATAAAATCCTTTATTCTCATAACTTATATTTCTTTATAAATAAAATGTTTTCTAAAATACATTTTTCCACGTAATATTTTAAATATATTCTTCAAGATAACTTTCTGCTTTATAATCTTGCAGATTAGAACATCTACCTTACAAAGATCAAACAAATAGTGATCTTTAGTTATTTCATTACAAAACATTTTTATATCATTATATGAACAATGTTGAGCCAACATTATTATGTTTTTTCTGAATTCAAATCGGATATGACTCTTAAAGGATGGACTAACTGTTCCTGAGATAATAAAGTTTTTAACCAAATAACTTAAGCATTTTATGCTATTGTCCAATATTCTTGCTCTATAATCTTCTGATGATGTATAACCTGTAAGCTGCCCTTCAACATTATTATTCTTAATACTTTGTGTATAGCCAATATATACGCAAGAAGAAAGAAAAGCCATAGAGTTTACACATACAACATCCTCTTCATATTTTAAATCAACAGGAAAGCCCTTGCTTGGAAATTTTGAAATTGCAGTGTCAAGCCATCGTTTGTTTAATACAACTCCACTCGTTTGTGCACATAATTTAGCACATTTGAAAATATCAACTATTTCTATTTTGTTCTGATATTTCCTCAGTAAAGCATTCAATCCACAACCTGTTTTCAAATCCCTATGAAATCCAGGAGTACTATATAAAGCTGCATCAGGATACTTTTCTATAGCCATAACAACATTTTCCAAATAGTATGGCATCCATTCATCATCTGCATCAAGAAAAGCTATATAATGTCCTGTAGCTGATTCTATTCCACGATTTCTTGCAGAACTAACACCTGAATTTTTTTGTCTTATAAGATGTATTCTATCATCTGCACACTTTTTTGAAATTAATTCTACACTTTTATCTGTAGAACCATCATCAACAATTATTATCTCAAAATTTTCATATGTCTGTGTCAGAACAGAATAAAGTGTCCTCAAAATCATACGTTCTTTGTTATACAGAGGTATGATTATACTAAACTTTACATTGTTATTCATTGCAAACTATATTTCTAAGATTATCATTATATCTCTGGCCATATGCTTCCCATGTAAGATTCTTGCGAATGTCACCAGCATATGAACGAACACCTTCCTGCGACGAAGCTAATTCTAATGCTTGTTCTACACACTTATGCAACGTTGACAAATCAAGATCTTCAGCCTCAATTATAAATTCAGGGGAATCAATCATTTTTGCCAAATCTCTACCACCAGAATCTTTTGAACAAACCAATGGTAAACCACAAACAATAGCCTGAGCTTGTACCATTGCTAGTCCTTCCTCACGTGAAGGAAGAATAAAAACCCTTGCATGAGCATAATAATTGACAAGTTCATCTTGATTAACCGAATCAACATGCTTCATATTATCCATCACAGGAAATGCCATATCAGTAATACTCCCCACATGTAGTAAGCTATAATTATATTTTTCACACAATTTTACCAACAAATCACACCCTTTGCGTAGTCGCCAACCTCCAACCATTATCAAGTCATAAATGGGTTGTGCTAATTTTGTAGGATAAAACATAGATAAATCCACACCATAGTGATTTATCAGTAGCTTATTAGGTGGAAAACCATATTTAATAAAACTATCTTTTACATGCTCAGAAGATATAGCTATATAATCGACAACCTTATAGCCTAAACGAGAACGTTCATTAAAATATTCATCATTTGTAGGAGCGTTAATCAATTTCAAGATTAGTTGTTGTTCGTCAATATATTTACTACCCCATTCCATTATCGTCTTCGCATTAAATCTCTTGTGGGCAGAAATGAAAGATTCATAATATACAGTTCCTAAAGCGATATAAACATCGCATGGACGCATAAAGTACTTTAAATACTTATCTATTATAATATTACGATATTTAGTTATCCATGATTTATTGCCAAACATCTTTTGAAAGAAAAAAAATGGTGCAACAAGCCATGTAAACGATTTTATATTTTCATAACATAGCCCAAATTTCATACAACGTCCCTTTGGAACATAAGAATAAAAAACGACATCATGTCCTTGATGCGATAATTCCCTTGCTAAATCCAACAAATGGAACCTATGCGTAGAAGCAATATTAATCTTCATGATTTTGTCTTGATTGTTTGTAAATTAAATAATCCCCCCCCTAACAATGATTCTACCACCAGTTGAGAATGAACTGTCTTTCGTTTTTTAAATGGTTTTGCTGGATTTCCTCCAACTACATCCATCTCATCGATATCTCCGACAACAACACTACCAGAACTCACAACAGCTCCATATCCGATATTTCGACAAGAAGGTAAAATCATTATATTTGTAGGAATCCATACATAATCTTCAATTTTTATGCCATAATACTTGTGCTCCCATTCTGGAGAATCAATATTATGTGATGTCGTTATTATTTCTGTCTGTGAGCCAATAATGACATTATTACCTATTATGACAGGAGAACGTAAGTCTATTTTATCCGTTTGAATACTTACATGGTTTCCAATTCGTAAATTACTATTTGCCTTTCGAGCCAAAGATAATGGCATAATTACACCATCTCCTATTTTTGCTCCATTTTTTCGAGCTATACGTACGGCTTTTAAATACTTAAAATGCTGTTTCCAACGGACCAACAACCCAATATAATAACGAAAAGGACTGCGTCCTTGCACCTGAGTTACATAGTTGCTATTGTTTTTTAATTCCATACTAAATATTTTTATTTTTTCCACACAAAATAAATTTTGTGCCTGGAACAAGACTTAATACAATACTAATATAACTAACTATATAGCACCTAATTGTGGAATATAAAATAGTTATCAAAGCTATTCCTTCTGATGAACAAGTTTCTGGAAACATATACTGGTAGGGTAAAAATTTCATCGGGACTAAATAAATCAAAAGAGAATGCTGCCCAAAAAACTTCAAAGAATCATTAACACGAGAATTCTGTGTAAATATATTTCTGAATAAATACATAACACATACAATTGCGGTCAAGGCCATCAAAAATTTTAAGGACCATGCAATAATGACATGGTAGATGTTTCTATCAGTTAATGGCACATAAAATAGAAATGCAAATATATATGTGCAGAGAGCTATATAAAAAATACTCTTATTATCAATGATCCTGTCAAAATAATTGCTTTGACTGCAATAATAGCCTAACATGAATGACAATAGGTGTAGAATAAACATTATGCTACTTAATTGTTTGAATAAAATTCCTATACAGAACACAACAATGCAAAGCAATATATTTATATAGACATGAACTAATAAACCTCTCTTAAAAAATCTTATTATAATCTTTTCTGCTAACAATAGGACTTGTAAAATAAATAATATACGCATAAACCAATATAATCCGCCATAATGATGTGTGTCAAATATTGAAGGTAAGACTAAATAAATATAGTCATTTACATTACAAGAGGGACTGTTGGGACTAAGTATAAGTAGATAGAGGAGGCTCCAACTGATTGGAAGAAGAATGCTTCTGCATTTATTCTTAAAGAAAGTAAAATCCGATTTAGGGCTTAACCACGAAACATATCCTGATAAAAAAAGAATAGAGGCATATGAAACGTGTATATAATCCTTACTAAAACATTATTTTCAGATTTTCCCCTCCCCCATACATGTTGTTGTATAAAATGTCCAGCAACGACTAAGAAAATCGCTAACCCCTTCAATCTATCTATCCATTCTAAACGCATAATCTTATTTTAAAAAATGTTTGTTTTTAAAAAGTCAATCGATAAGACGGCAGATTCTTTCAACTTGCAATCAATATATTTCCAATCAACGCACTCATTTATCAATATATCTATTTTCGTTTCATCAAATACACTAATACAACGATGTGAGATTCCCAACGGTTGCAGTAGAGAATTGATTCTCATGTTACCTCCTGTTTTTTCTTGTGTCTGAGGAATAAGAACCACAAAAGGTTTATGATAAATCAAAGAAAAAACGACAGCATGAAATGAGCTACAAACTACGAAAGATGATTCTTTTATATAACTTAAAAATCTACCTGGTTCAACTATCACATTATCTGCATAAGAGAGTCGTACGCAGGAAGATGGGTTTCTTAGATTTATAATTTTTTTATTTAATTTGAAAGATATGTATTTTAATATCTTATCATGGTCGGAATCCATAATAGATAGAATATATGTAGCAATATACTCTTCATTTTTTTTAATTGGATTTAAAATTTTATCATAATTTGATTTATTTATCAGTAATGTTGGATCAAGTGTTTGCTCTATTTTGATTTTAGAAAAACCTTGCATCATTTTCTTGACAAAATCAGCACCTGTTTTTTCTCTAATACTTACAGCCCGAAAGGTAGACAAATTAGCCTGAATTATCGAACTAAACTTTTGAGGAATACAACATTGCCCTAAACTTGCAGCATAAGCAATTTTTACTTTATTTTGTGGAACGAAATCCAATAAATATGTTGTATCAATAGTACGAGAAAAATTCCAAACTTGATCACTTCCTACTATATAAATGTCATATGAAGGACAATCATATTTTAATTCATCATTGCTGTAATAATTGTGTTGATTAACTTTTAGTATTTTATTGAAATCCCCCAAAAGATGATATTTTAAATCATAAAATGTATTCAGCAAACGCTCTTTCATTATCTTGGGAGATTTAGAGACATACCTATAAATGGAGAATTTATTATGTGGGCAATAATTAATAAATTCAACTTCATACCCAAAGGATGTCAATAAGGTCTGCAAAGCATATCCTTGTAATACTGCACCTTGATTAAGCGCATCTTGGAAAGTTAAAATTCCTATTTTCATTTACTGCATCTTCTAACTTACGCTAATAAATATAACTTATAACTTTGAATTCACTTCAAAATTTTTCTTTTGATTTTTCCTGCTTTCTTACGAATATCCAAGAAAAATTTAAGAATCTTATATCTCCAACCTTCTTCTCCATATTTATAATAGACATATTCAAATCCATATTTAGAATATTCTTGTTCAAATTTATTTCTATTTCGGCTTGGAGGTGAAGGGTATTTCATATTAGGCTGAATACATTTTTCCAAATCTGCAGGGATAATATTCATTCGATCTTTGATGTTATCAAATAACTTTTTACCCTTTTCTGTATTGATTAATATCAAAGAACAGCCTTTATCATCAGCGTTGAAATCTTTATTTGTTTTTTCCCAACCCCAAAAATCAGCAATAGTTATATCACTTGGACGTTTGGTGTTACAAAAATGACATTTTTCACAAGACTTACGAAACATTATATGCTTATAAAATAGAAATGTAAAGCTCATTTTTCCCCATTTTTTAAATTTAAATGTTTCGTGATGGCCTCCCCATCCATATTCTTGCTTATCACGGAAATTAACCCAAACAATTGATGAACCCTGTTTCTTTTCAAGATAATCCAAATAATCTCGCCATATATATGGGCTTGGTACTCCATGACATACGATATCGACCAAAAAGAGTTTTTCTCTTAATCGCTTTCCAACATAAGAGTTTAGTCCAGATGTTTGGCAAGGTGTACCAGAAAACAAGACAATCAAACCATCACGCAAATCTTGTTTAACCTGACGAAAGACACCTGTCATATCACTCTGTACATACTTACTTCCCTTAAATTCATTACGCTCTTCTTTAGTGGTGGCTCGCTTATGTACTACTCGAAAATGTTCTGCATATCCAGCTCCATAAATAACACCACCTTGCTCTAAAATATAATCAGAAATGGCAATGAAAGCAGCACCACTACGGCTTGTCTCTATTTCATTCATATCCTTATGTCGAGCACCATAAGGAATTGGCTCTTTAAAATTTAAACTCGAATCGTAGTTGTCATTGAAAGCACAAACTCTTTCACACAATCCACAATCAACACATTTATCCTTATCAATTTCTGGATAAAGGAATCCCAGTTTATCTGGTTTCATTGTTATTGCATCTTGTACACATATGCTGGCACATGCCGTACAACCGCAACAATCTGCAGGATCTTTAATATTTATCATCACTTTATTTTTATTTTTGAAAACTTACTAAATACAAATGCTCTTTCATCCCGATTGCAACCTATATAATATATAACAATTAATGTACAGACAAGAGAAGTAAGTGTAATGAGCACAAATGCAAAAAACGTATCGTTCATATATCTTCTCAGAATGCAAGGAATAATTAAAGAAAAAAAGGTTACAATTAGAATGTTAAAATAAACTTTCTTTAGATATTGTTTTGAAGAAAGTCCAATCAACCCTCGTAACATATACAACCGAGCCGCCAAACATATTTGCGAGATAAATATGGCAACCACCAAAACACTTTCTGGTATACATCCTAATTCAAGACATATATAAGATATTGGCAAATTCAGAATTTGGAAAGCACCAACAACAATTTGGTAATTACGAATTTTACCTGTAGCAAGCATAGCTGTAATTAAAGGATTAGAAATAGACTCAGACATTGCAAATATAAGTATAAGCTGCACAAATAAAACAGCATGTTCTGGTACTAACTTCAGCCATATAACCAAAATATAATGTGTATTTATCAATACAGGCAATGACAATAACAGAAGCATATAAAAAGAAAGTCTTGCCCCTTGAAATATTAAGGCCATCATATACCCCCTATCATTTGACGCATACGATTTAGTTATTTGCGGATTCAAAGCTGTCATAAAATTTTGGACAAATCCAGTAATAGCACCATTCACTTGGTTTGCAATACTTCTTGCAGCATTAACGGATGGACCAAAATAAATATTTAGAATAATATTTCCTCCTTGATCTCTCAGAACTGCTGAAGACGCACCAATAAAATTCCACCCAGCAAATCCAAACATATTTTTTAAAATTTCCTTATCCCAATGGAAATGATACGTACATTCTTCAAAATGTTTCTTACAGTAATGTCCATAAGTGAACCTTACAATAATTGAGACCAAACACATTAGAATAGCATAAAAAATAAGTTTATCAATATGCGATATCATAATAAAGAAAGCGATTGCCAACTTGCAAATAGCTTCTAATATACTTATATAAGCAAAAGCTGACATTTTCTCATGAGCAATGATAACTGCATTGTAAGGCACACTAATTAAATTAATTACAAAAGTTATAACAGAAAACTGAAGAACCCAATTAGCAGAAGCCATCCTCTCTAAAGGAATTGTCATCTTTTCATTAAGAAACCATATACCAACAGACTCTATTAATATCACAATTATTAATGACAACAGCAATTGTATTGTCACCGAAGCGGAGAAAATCTTATTAAGTTTTTCCTGATTCTCCTTTCCTAATTCATATGTGATGAATCTACTGATAGCTGCCGACAGGGTACCAGATATAACGGAGAACATAGCAACGACACCACCAACGACATTATATATGCCGAAATCTTCAACTCCTAATGAATTCAATACTACACGACTCGTGTATAACGACACGACCATCATAAAGAGCATACGAAAGTAAAGAAGCAAAGTATTCTTCGCTATTCGTCTATTATTATCAGATGTTTGAGACATAACTATACACCATTCGTTTTTAGTAATTCATGATATCTACGAAGTTCCTCTTTGTAAGCCTTATATTTCTTATCGGACACATAGCTTTCAAGTATTTTTCTTAACTCTGTACGCATCTGCCACCTACAAGTCATTACTGCTACAGCAATCGCAACTATAGATGACAAGATTGGAACTATCCATTCTTGCAAATTATCCATATTACATCAACTTCCCCTTCTTTAGGAAATAAACTATACATGATGTTTCCGCAGCTCCATTTCCAGCTGCATTCTGTCCTCCAATATCATACCCTGCTTCACCTAACAATTTTTCCACTTGCTTTGCAACCTCTACATTTGCGCATACATAAGCACAAACACGTTCATCAGCAATGGAAAAATTGCTTGTTCGATGCTGCTCCATACGTATATCGACATCATTGGTTATGCCACAATAAAAGGATTTTTTCAAATCTCCAGACTTGAAATCTATAAGCATATTCTGCTCTATCAGTTCAACAATTTCGTTTTTTGAAAGAAGCTTAACATCAGTATATGTATATTGATACTTGTCACTCTCTATATGCAATAGCAATTGCTTGACATCATAATTCTGTAGTTCAACCTTGCTCACATTGACAATGATGTCGTGAATATGCTTTTTGATTTGATTATCATTTCCTCCATTGCCCATTTGTAAATAACTTATAGTCTTTGGGCTATAGGCATCGGTCATAAAAGAAGAAATGAGACTTTCATCTTCTTTGGTATCACAATAAATAACTAAAGTCTCTTTTTGCAATTGAATCTTACCCAACAACACTTTATCCCAATCCGAAAACGATTGATATAGAACATAAACAATGTTACAATCCTTTTTATCATACCAATAAGATATTGGCTTATCTAATCTTTTTATCTTCATATTTATGGTTTCTTATAGACAACAAAAATTCATTTCTGTCATACTCCCATATGGTATCATCTTCTATTTCTGGCAATCCGAAGAATTCTATCAAATGGTCTTTCAATTGATTCAACTTTCCATTTACCCGCTTAGCATCATCCAATACCACAGCCATCTTGGAAGGGTTAACAGCTCCCTTTATATCTGGTATCGTAAATCCTGGACAAATCAAAGTTGAATACTTGACTTTTAATACCCATGTTGCCCCCATCTCATTTAAACAAGCAGCACTATTGTAATAATTCTCCGAAAGAAGGAATATCACATAGATGTTGTAATCTATAAACTTAGATGCCAAAGTTTCATATATATCTTCGCCCTCAGCTATATCATAGCCAGGCACGGAACTGCAAAAGAGATTGCTTTTATTAAAACCCAATGTGCGCAACATTGTTACCAAGGCTGAAGCTATTTCTTCATCGGCAGAAGAGTAACTGATGAAAAAAAGTGGCTGTTTTTTCTTTGGTACTTCTAACTTTTCTTCTGGCTCTATAATGGAACAAGGCAATAGTTCTACTTTTGCAAAAAGAGAATCCAAGAAATATATTTTGTCTTTCAATTCTTCTTTATAGAGCCTAATAATATCATCATTAGCTGAAATGACGAGTGATTGCCCACAACGAACATATTTTGCCTGATATTCATTATTACCTATATCAAAAGATTGCTTTAACAACTCACTATTATAGTCTGTCCATTTCTGAAACTCAGAAATAAATGCTTCTTGTTCATCTGTAAAACGAACAGGAGACATTGCATTTCTTACTGAATAACCATAATAGCTATATTGTGGTTGCATCTGTAAAGGAACATTCTTTTCAAGCAAAATGTGTCCTTCTGCTATTCTTTCTTTAAGATACTGTGAAAACTTAGTCTTAGAGATAATAAGGCGAGCCTTGGGGACAGCAACTTGTAAAATATTTTTCTTTGCCATACAAGAATATATTACTATAAAGTTTTAGTCTCTTCTAAAAATATCCCTGGTATATACCTTATACTTTACATCATCCAAACAGGCATCGTAGCGGTTAGCGATGATGGCATGGCTCTGGGTCTTGAAGGCTTCGAGGTTGTTCTCAACTCTACTGCCAAAGAAGGTGCTACCTTCTTCCAAAGTTGGCTCATAAATGATGACCTCAGCTCCCTTTGCCTTGATGCGCTTCATAATGCCCTGAATGGCTGATTGGCGGAAGTTGTCGCTGTTTGATTTCATTGTCAAGCGATAAACGCCTATGACGCAGTTGTGCTCCTTTGTCGCATCAAAGCTGTTGTCTTCGGCATAGCTATAATAGCCGGCCTTCTTTAGAACAGCATCGGCGATATAGTCTTTGCGTGTGCGGTTGCTCTCAACGATAGCCTCTATCAGGTTCTCTGGCACATCGGCATAGTTTGCCAAGAGCTGCTTGGTGTCCTTGGGCAAGCAATAGCCACCATAGCCGAAGCTTGGGTTGTTATAGTGGGTACCGATACGCGGATCGAGACCAACGCCATCGATGATTGCCTTTGTTTCAAGACCTTTTACCTCTGCATAGGTGTCAAGCTCATTGAAATAGCTTACACGAAGAGCAAGGTATGTGTTAGCGAAGAGTTTAACAGCCTCTGCTTCCTTCATGCCCATGAAAAGAACAGGGATGTTCTTTTCAAGTGAAGAGTGAAGAATGAAAAGTGAAGAATCCAATTGCAGGGTATCTCCATGATGACCTATAGCTCCTTCAAGGAGTAATGATGCAAAGGTCTTGGCTGCTTCTTTCATTTTCTCTACGTCAGTCACAGCTTTTATTGCCTCGTTTTCTTCAGCAAACTCAGGTCGATCAATAAGCTTGGGATAGCCTACGATGATGCGACTGGGGTAGAGATTGTCGTAGAGTGCCTTGCTCTCACGAAGAAACTCTGGTGAGAAGAGGAGGTTGAACTTCTTCACGCCCTTCTTGGCATACTTCAAGTAGAGATTGCGGGTGTAACCTACAGGAATGGTACTCTTGATAACCATCACAGCATCGGGGTTAACCTCCAATACCAAATCGATGACTTCTTCAACATGTGTCGTGTCGAAATAGTTCTTTACGGGGTCATAGTTTGTAGGTGCAGCTATCACCACAAAGTCGGCATCCTTATATGCTGCTTTCCCGTCAAGGGTGGCAGTGAGGTTCAGAGGCTTCTCTGCCAGATATTTCTCGATATAATCGTCCTGGATAGGAGAAACACGGTTATTGAGTTTCTCCACCTTTTCTGCAATTACATCTACAGCTGTAACATGATGGTGCTGAGACAGCAACGTTGCTATACTCAGACCGACGTAACCAGTTCCGGCTACGGCTATTTTTATATCTTTGAAGTTGTTCATTGTCTTGTTATTTACTAAATTCCTTTATTCTTTGTTCTTCTTTTAACTCGCAAACCAAAAGTTGTCCGTGCTTTTCGGCTATGATGTAGCCATCCAAGCCTTGAACTACCACCTTGGTTTCATCAGCTGCATGGACCACGCAGTTCTTACAGTCGTAGAGCCAGACGTCATTACCTACCTTAGCATTGCCATTCTCGTCTTGTGGAAGGAGGGTACGGAGGCTGCCCCAGCTGCCTAAGTCGCTCCAGCCGAACTCGGCGGGGAGGGTAAAGATGTCTTTCGACTTCTCCATTACGGCATAGTCGATGCTTATCTTCTCGCAGGTTGGGAAGAGTTTGCCAACTACCTCTTTCTCCTTTTCAGTATAGAAAGAAGGTGCCATCTCATCCATAATGCTGGCAAGATTTGGTTGGAAGGTGCGGATGGCTCGGCTAATGGTGTCGATGTTCCACACGAAGATGCCGGCATTCCAATAGTAGTTGCCAGCTGAGAGGTACTGCTCGGCGGTGGTGAGGTCGGGCTTTTCCTTGAAGGCTTCTACCTTATATATCTCGTCTACGTCCGTGAGGTCGGCTGTGGCGATGTAGCCATAGCCTGTTTCGGGGCGACTCGGCTTGATGCCGATGGTAACGATAGCCTCCTTGTTGGCGGTATAGTTGAGTGCCTTGTTGAGGACGCGCTGATATTCTGATGTGTTGATAACCAAGGCATCAGAGGAAGTTACTACGATGTTGGCATTGGGATGCTGCTTCTGGATTTTCCAACAAGCGTAAGCAACGCAGGGGGCGGTGTTGCGTGCCTCTGGCTCGGCGAGGATATTATCTGTGGGCATGTCAGGAATCTGCTCCTTGACAATGCTGATGTATTTCTCGTTGGTGACCACCCACATGTTCTCCACAGGGCAGATGGGCTTGAAGCGGTCGACGGTGAGCTGGATGAGGGAACGTCCCACGCCCATCACGTCGATGAACTGCTTTGGGTAATCGGGGGTTGACATTGGCCAGAAGCGGCTGCCAACGCCGCCAGCCATAATTATGATTTGTATATCGTTAAAGCACATATCTATACAACTTCTTTGCAATTGGCAATTTCTGTTTTAAAGTCATTAAATGATTTGACCAAAGTTCCAAGTTCTTTCACATCACTCTTATTAAACAACTGGGTTCTACGAATGGACGCTTCGTACTTTTCAATCTGATTTATCAACTTTACAAAGGTTATGTATATTCCTGGATCACGAAACATACCTTGTATTCTTATAAGTGATAGTCGAAGATTCAACAATACCATAGGAATACAAGCTACCGTACCTTCTGGCAATTCATGACATTCACTTTCTTGTTCGATTAGTTTGAAGTATTTTATGAGCAATCCAGAAACAAGCCAAAGATAGTAGTTTACCTGTTCTTTTCTTTCCTCACTATCGCTAAACACTTGTGGATCTGGCACGCTACTCATGCATAGCAACAAGGATGTCATTCTGTTCTCTAATGTAGAATATTGATGAATAGAAATCTGCGTATCAAGATAAACTTTGGCTTGTTTTTGAAGATTTGCCATTTGAATTTGAATTTCTTCAGTTGCTTTTTTACTATCCTCTTCCAGCTTGTTTATTCTTTCTTTATATTTATCAATTTTCAAGTACTGCCATACGGAAACTATCAATAGTATCAAGCTAAGGAGTGCTAACCAAAATCCAACCCAAGTGTTGAACTTGTCTATTAGCATGTCTATTACTGATGCGTATTGACCATTAATTTTATCCACGATAGTTGATAGAGAATCAACTTTATCCTTAATTCCGCAACACTATATTTAACATTATTTATAAGTGCCTGAGCAA
>ERZ1023666.195-NODE-195-length-27937-cov-29.853490_pt1 | contig 27937 bp, 26 predicted proteins | sample MGYA00380341_ERZ1023666 | MGnify/ENA primary metagenome ERZ1023666 (study PRJEB33179, sample SAMN07448983) | human gut metagenome | biome: Human-gut; feature: Human associated habitat; material: Faeces | host: Homo sapiens | place: India: Bhopal | collected...
AGTGGTCTGAGCTTGCCTTGGATGCTGAGTATGGAGAGTGAGGATTGTACTTGGTTGTCTCTACGAAGAACTCCTCGCCGTAAGCCTCATGGTTCTTACCGCTGGATGCCTTGGTGGTGAAAGGAGCAGGAATGCCCTCAGGGTGAGTCATCTGCAATGCACCGTAAACCTCATCGGTAGAGATGTGGTAGAAGCGCTTGCCCTCATATCCCTCAGGAAGACTCTCCCAGTAAATCTTGGCAGCCTGGAGCAGAGACAGGGTACCCATCACGTTGGTCTGAGCGAAAGTGAATGGATCCTTGATACTTCTATCTACATGGCTCTCAGCAGCGAGATGGATGATACCATCAACATGCTCATCTTGCATCAACTTCAAGAAACTATCGAAGTCGCAAATATCCATCTTAACAAACTTGTAGTTTGGCTTATCTTCAATATCTTTGAGGTTTGCCAAATTACCTGCGTATGTCAACTTATCAAGACAGATGATATTGTATTCTGGGTACTTATTTACAAAAAGGCGTACTACGTGTGAGCCGATGAAACCAGCACCGCCCGTGATAACGATATTCTTCATTTCAATTAATAATTTATAATTAAGAATTACTTTGCTTCTTTCAAATTAGCTATACACTTCTCCAAGGAATCCACCCAATAAGGAACCTTAACACCAAAGGTCTCCTTGATGGTTCGCTTATCCAATACGGAATAAGCAGGACGAGTTACAGGAGAAGGATACTCCGAGCTATAACATGGCTGGATATCGCATTCCGTATGACCGGCGATTCTTGCAATCATCTGGGTGAAATCATACCAGGAGCAGACGCCCTCATTTGAGAAATGATAAACTCCAACATATTCATCCTTGCTCTGGGCAGCCTTTACCTTATCCAATATGGTGATGATGGCATTCGCCAAATCAAGTGCGTATGTAGGAGTACCACACTGGTCGAAGACAACTTTCAATTGTGGCTTGGTTGCCGTCAAGTTGAGCATCGTCTTGCAGAAGTTCTTGCCAAACTCAGAATACAGCCAAGCCGTACGGACAATCACATAATCACAGCCAGTAGTCATAATCTTCTGCTCACCATGAAGTTTCGTTGTTCCATATACGCCAGTAGGAGTTCCCTTCTGGTCAGGATTACATGGCACATTATAAGGTTCCTTACCAAAGACATAATCTGTAGAGATCTGGATGAGCAGACCATCAACCTCCTTCATCGCCTTAGCCAGATTCTCAGGAGCCTCCGCATTGAGCTTTTCTGCCAATGCAGCCAGTTTCTCATCAGTTTCGCAGGCATCCACATTGGTCCATGCCGCACAATTCACGATGGCTTTCACATCATTCTCCTTCACCATCTTGCGGATGGCATCCATATCAGTGATATCAAGGAAAGTAGTTTCCAAACCTTCCACCTGATTGACATCAGTAAAGATATAATGATCTGTTGTATTTTGACTAACGATGCGCATTTCATTTCCAAGCTGACCGTTAGCACCTGTTACTAAAATATTCATGACCTAGTATTCCAAATTCTTCTTTAATGTTTGATTGCCTTCATCCAATATCGAAAGCAGATATCTTCCATAATCATTTTTGAGCATAGGCTGTGCCACCTCACGCAGTTTCTCAGCCGTAATCCAACCCTGACGGTATGCGATACCTTCAAGACAAGCCACCTTCAAGCCCTGGCGCTTCTCCAAGACCTCTATGAAGGTAGAAGCCTCTGAAAGGGAATCATGGGTTCCGGTATCAAGCCAGGCAAATCCTCTTGCCATGGTCTGAACCTTCAGCTGCTTATCCTTCAGAAACTCCTGGTTTACTGTTGTGATTTCCAACTCACCACGAGCAGAAGGCTTGATATGCTTGGCTACTTCCACCACCTTGTTAGGATAGAAGTATAAGCCAACCACAGCATAGTTACTCTTAGGATGCTCTGGCTTCTCCTCGATGCTCAGACAATTGCCCTGCTCGTCAAACTCAGCCACGCCATATCGGTCAGGATCACTTACCCGATAACCGAAGACGGTAGCCTTGTTGTTCTGCTCTGCATCAGCTACTGCCTTTGCTAAAATCTGGTTCAAACCAGCACCATAGAAGATATTGTCACCCAATACAAGACAAGCAGAATCATCGCCGATAAACTTCTCACCGATGATGAATGCCTGTGCCAAGCCATCAGGAGAAGGCTGCTCCGCATACTCGAACTTCACTCCAAACTGGCTGCCATCGCCTAAGAGTCGCTTGAAACCAGGCAAGTCGAATGGGGTAGAGATTATCAATATCTCACGGATACCTGCCAACATCAATACCGAGATAGGATAATAAATCATCGGCTTGTCAAAGATTGGTATCAGCTGCTTGCTGATACCCTTTGTGATTGGATACAAACGTGTACCACTACCACCTGCTAATACTATTCCCTTCATTGTCTTAATGTTAAATGATTAGTATTTGTTGTTTTATTTATATAAATCTACATTTAGTATTCAAAAGGACTTTCAAAGTCCTTCAACACCTCATGCTTCGTATCCTTTTCCGAAAGATTAGCATGCTCCGTAGGAATACGCCAATCAATCCCAAGAGATTCATCCAGGATAGAGATACCTCCATCAGCCTCAGGGTGATAGAAGTTATCACACTTATATTGGAATACCGCAGTTTCTGATAACACAGCGAAACCATGAGCAAAGCCCTTAGGAATAAAGAACTGACGATGATTATCTTCTGTCAGTTCCACCGCCACATGCTTACCGTATGTTGGCGAACCCTTGCGGATATCCACGGCAACATCCAGCACTCTACCCTTCACGCATCTCACAAGCTTGCTCTGGGTAAACGGAGGTCTTTGGAAATGCAAGCCACGCATTACGCCATAAGAACTCATACTCTCATTGTCCTGGCAGAACTCTACCTTATAGCCCACCAATGGCTCTACTTTCTCTTTAAACTCACGCTCGCTGAAGCTCTCGAAGAAATAGCCACGAGCATCTCTAAAAAGGCGAGGCTCAATAATAAGCACGCCTTCAATATCAGTCTTAATTACTTCCATTATTCATTATAGTTTTATTATTTCCATTTTTTAATCATTTTCTTCCAAAAGAAACGCTTCATCTTCGATATAATCCACCACCTTGCTTCACTAGGACAGACAAAGCCAAGATTCCAGCACCTTTTTACTACCCAACAGTAGTTATTGAAGGCATCCTTGAATCCACGATGCTGAAATACATACTCACCTCTACCGAAGTTACCAACCCTCATGATATCTGCCATCATCTTTTCTGCCCATACCTTCTCTTGATGAGAAAACGGCTCTACTTGCGATGGTAAAGGCATTCCTAGATAATCAACACAAATACATATAAAGATTCTCCATGCCCTTTCCATGTACATCTGATGCAGATATTCGTGATGCTGCAACCAGTCTATCTTGTCTGCACAACTCGATAAGAACATGGCATAATCTATCACCTGCCTCAATCCCAATCCTTCTTCATATACATGGTTTACCATGTGCGATATCAGGAATACACTCTCGAAGGTTGGAGGAAATACAGGCACAGCATACCCATCCATGTCAGCAGAAGACAACTCTGATGGAAATACCGAAGCAAACATTTCCTGCATAGCATGATCGGTAGATAGACATTGATAATTGTGAACCTTATAATGAGGCTCTACAGTCACTCCATCTACCCATGCCATACCATGATGCTCATGCACCAAACCATGATCTACTTTTCCTATCTTTTCCAGTACCTCCATTGTTTTCTTGAAATCTTTAGGATTCACAACAAAATCGATGTCTCCTGGAGTTCTATGAAGAGGATTAGGATAGCGCAAAGCGGTCATTTGTCCCTTCATAAAGACGACAGGAATTCCCTCAGATTTCAAGGCTTGGTCAATCCTTACTATAACCTTCCGATGTAGACGATTTATTTGTTCGATGCGCTGCATCGTCGCTATCCTCATCAGCTTGTCACCCAGAGGAATTGTTATGCACTCAGAAGGCAGCAGACTCATCCCATCTAGCAACAAAGCTGAGACTGTTTGTTCATCTGCCAATTGAAAGATGCTTTTCCAATCTGCTTCCGCAAAATCAGAAGCATACAGTTTCTTGCCAAAGAGAACGGCACGAAGAAATTTTAAAAGTAAATCTTTAGATAGGTTCATCGTTTCTGTTCCAACAACCATTTAAAGTATTCCTCATGCTGGTCCACCAAGTGCTCCCAAGAATACTCATTATTGATTTCCTCCACATTTCCATCCGTGAAGTTTTTCTTATGTTGTGTACAGATATTTTCGATATCATTCAGCATCTCTGTCACTTTCTCTGCATTTGGATAGTACAAGGAGTTCTTCTTCAACACGGCACGATTAAAGATGTTGTCATGAGCAAGGATAAAGCACTCAGAGGCCATTGCTTCCAACAGAGAAGGATTGGTTCCACCCACACTATGACCATGGAAATAAGCCTTAGAGAAGTGACGGATAGAATTCAATTTATTGAAGTCATAGATACCACCTACGAATTTCACACTCTTCTCCTTGCCATACTTGGCAACCAATTCCTTACCATGAGGAGTATTGGTTTTACCTACCACAATCAGAGGTCGTTTGCCATTCTCCTTAGAATGCAAGTAGCCCTCAATGGCCATCACGATATTATTCTCAGGTTCCAGTCTAGCTACCAGAATATAATATTCCTCAGGTTTCAAGCCATACTCCTTCAGATGTTCCACATTATAATCATCATGGATGTCGGCACCGTATGCCAGGAACTTACTGTCCTTGCCATACTTCTCCTTGTAGTAATCATGAATACCCATGTTGTCTGCAATCAGATAATGACTATGTTTTACCGCCATTCTCTCCTCCCAGAACACGAACTTGCGAACCCATTTATTGAACTTGGTACGCTTGTATTCCAGACCATCCATGTTGGTAACCACAATACTCTTGGTAACATTCTTCACATCAAACCAGATGAAAGCAGGAATGATACTCGTATATCCTGCCTCATAGATGATATCGAAGTTCTCACGCTTTAAAGCATCCTTCAACGACATGAAGTCGTAAAAGAAAGAACCGATACTACCACCCATCCAAGTCTCAGGGCTATAGATATGTTTGATTTTCACACCCTTGTACTCATCATCCTTGTAAGGGTGATAAGAAGGAGAATACACCGTAACCTCATGGCCACGCTTCACCAAGCCCACTGAGATATACTCAGCAAACTGCTCAAAACCTCCGTAGTTATTAGGAATACCACGGACGCTAACAAATGCTATTTTCATGTAATATGTCTAATTATAATTTATAGAAATCTATCGGAATAATTTTTATACCAACACGATTTGATTAATTTTTATTGAATCCACCAGATATTTCATAAAATCAGGATGCAAACCTTGCTGATTTTTTATCTGTCCAATCAAATCTTTTCTAAATATCGTTGTTTCCCTTCCAATATTTTTCCAAATATGTTTAGTACTATTATAGAATCTGATGAGAGTTTTATTTTTGAACATAATATTTGATTGGCAAGATTAAACCCGTCTTCGGTTAAATACATATTGATTCTCAATGCTTCCAAGCATTCGTCAAATGTATTTGGCTGACGACTATTTTTCTTGTGATATTGTTCGAGCATATAATCCAAGTCAATATTTACTCCTACAAAATGCAAGTCTGCCAATAACTTGGAAATATTTAGTTTTTCATTGACATTCAAAAGATATAAGAAAGCTTCCGTATTGAGAATTTTAAAGTTTTCATAATTTGTCATAAGTCCCCAATCTTCACTTATCATACATCTTTTCCATAAGACTTACTTAGAACAACCTATAATCCCTCAACGACTTAACTTTCCGCATTGATACGATATCTTCATCCTTTACCTCTCCCACAAGCAAAGAAGAAAAAGGGTCATGCTTTTCTGCCTTTCTTCTCACGACATCCTGGTTGAAATTGGCATAGCAATAGACACAATGATGACAACAAGTATTATATTCACCAATGTCTATACTCTCAATGCAACCACACTCCTTACGCTGGTTCTTGTCCTTCTTCACTTTCAAAGGATAACCTATGATTTCGGAAATAAGCTTAGAGTCTATGCAAGCACCATGTTCTATACCATATTCCTGCAAGTCAATTTTCTCTGCACAAGTTTGAATTGTAAATCCAAAAGACCGAGCAATCGGCAACATAGCTTCAACCATTCGCACGATTTCCTGTTCATTTGGCTCACGAATGCCTAATCCACTTATATTAGTCGAAACTTTCTTGTATAAATCAACAAAACTGATGATGCACTTTGTGGAATAGCCACTCAGACGCTTAGCAATCTCCTCAAAATACTTAATATGGTAATCTACATCTATCATGTTGGACAACAAGATGGGATCATATCGCCAAACGACCCTATTGACACCTATCATATCAGACAGTTCATGAAAGGTATCAAAAATATTTCGTTTCAAAGGCACCTCTTCCTCAATATGTCGGTCATACGGATTCACCGTAAATTGAAAATAGTACTTATAGTCAGATAATTCTATTAACCTTGGTATCATTGCCTTTGGATTCTTTGTCCAGAACACAATACAATCCACGACCTCAGGACTAATGTCTATCCTGCTAATCCTATGAATATTCATCGGATTACGAACATCCACATACCCTGCATTTATCCTATTGAAAAACCAATCAGAATAGAATGCAGGAATATCCGTTCTACGGCTAACGCTAAGTATCATAAGCTACAATCTTTTTATAATCATGACAATACTATCACAAAGGAGAAATGGCTGATAGCCATATATTGCTTGAGGCACAGTAAACATGTTTGTATTAAATTTTGCTTTTTTCCCAAACATTTCAACTCCTGCAACTTTTGGATCTGAATATCTTATCTTTTCAATGGTAACACTTATATGATTGTCAACAAGTTTTTTCTCCAAGTCATTCATACAGGCATAGGCTGACTTACGTTGCTCATCAAGATAATAAAGAGCTATATCGTTTATAATAATATAATCAACTTGATGACTAACTAACAACTCATAAATACAGTCAAGGAGCAGGCTCGTTTTTTCTTTATCATATCTCATGCTATCGGACAAGACATAATTAAGCACCAATATGTTAACATGAACTTGATTAACATTGATATATTCAAACATATCAGTATATTCAAAAGATACATTCTGTGTTTTAAAAGATTTCAAGGAAACATTATTTATCACCTTCCATTTTTCATCAATGTCAAAACCTTTATATTCGATTCTATCCGTAGGAAAAGAAAGATATCGCGCAATAGCAAACAATCCATAAAGCTCGGAAGCAGGACCACAGCCAAGGGAATAAACAGACAGAGCTTCATTTGTATCTCTATCATTCAACACATGCCAAAAGCATCTTGCTGTCTCTGAAGCATATCTCAGTTGAAATTTCAAAACATACCTATGTAATATACGTTCACAACAGTAATGTACATCATGATTACCCACTCTATGAATCTTATATAGACAATTGTAACACTCTTTGTTACAAGTTGAAGAATATTTTTCTGTATGCGTACAATTCTCACACTCTATCTGTCTGTACCTGTCTGCACAAAACAGTAGTAGGTCATCCAACTCTTTCATTTACATGCATTCTAAATTTTATAAATCTTTTCTATCACCTCCTTAGCATGCTCCTCCATACCATACTTCCAAGGCATATCAAGAACCTTTTGGCAGAAATCTTGCAACAAGCTTCTATCCTCCAAGATTTCCTTTAGCAAGCATTTCAACTCATCTTCCGAATGATACACAAATCTAGGATTATACTCCTTGACTATATCCTGCGCCCCGACATTGTCAGAGACAATGACAGGAACACCATACGACAAGGCTTCGAGCGTAACCAGCGAGAAAGTCTCTTTCCAAATGGAAGGTACTACCAAGACATCCATGGCATCATATACATCGGCGATAGTAGAAGGACCAAACTTCCCTTTATAAAAGACAGGCAATGATGGATGCTTGCCTACACCACCGCCCCACACAGACAAATCCCAAGAATCAGACACACCAAGAGATTCCAACGTAGAAATCAACAAAGGTAAGCCTTTATAAGGTGTACTACTACCTATAAAACCAATATGCAAGACTTTGTTTTTGAAGTTCTTATGCCGGCGATTATCTTTGATACCACAATGAGTAATAGAGATAACTTTCCCATTGCACGATGGAAGATACCGCTTATAAACATTTCCAGACACTTCACTATTGAAGTGCAGACAGTCCACCAAGCCAAAACACTTCTTGTAATAATCCAACAACTTCTGATAATTACTCATCGTTTCATCCTCCTTGCTATAGATTTCAAAGGTACCACCCATTTGGCATTTCTTACTTTTAAGAACATTGCTGACTTAGCGTGTGCATTACATACAGCACATCTATCAGCCGAAGCTCCCAAACAGACCTCACCATTTTGGTTAATAAAATTCACCTTTGGACACAGGCCGAAATAATCATGCGAAGTATAGACGATGCGTATTCCTCGGTCATGCACTATCTGTAGATATTCCAAAGGCAAGCCCATCAAAGTATGAACGTGTAAGACATCTGGCTTTATATTATCCAACATCAGAACAAAAGAGTGGATATCAAGATTCTGAGTGGCTGTTTCTGCCTCAATATCCCTAATACCATACATTAAAGACACAGGTAAGGGGTTAGACATTTCATAAGTCTTTATACCTTCATATACTTTATCCAAATGAATATGACACAAACCATAAATAAGAGAAGTGCCACCTGGATAAAAAGCCACAACAATATGCCCTGCATCTTGTTGTGCTAACATCAAGTCCTTAGCATATCTAACTAAGCCGCCACTACGATAAGGGGCAAAACCCAATGTATAATGTATAATTTTCATTTTCTTTTCTTTATAAAACGAGCAGGATTCCCTGCCCATACTTCATAATCAGGAATATCTTTTGTAACTACAGATCCTGCTCCAACGACAGCATATCGTCCAATCGTTACAGGTTTGCATATTGTTACATTCCACCCAATAAAACAATGTTCCTTCAATATTACCTTCTCTTTACCATATGTAAAACTATCATTATTGACATCATAATAATGAGTTAATATAGAACAACCCTTTGTTAAAAGAACATTATTTTCCACTACGATGCATTCTGGCGCAAGTGTGTCAAAATAACAATCTTCACCAATAAACACACTTTTATAGTCAATGATTTTTACCCCCCCATTTTTACAAACCACGGTCTTTGACCTTTGGCTTTCATTGGAAGTTTTTGAATGAAAAGGAAGAAAAACCTTATATATCTTAACCAATTATATAATTTCATACGAATTAAATGACTTATCAATTATAAAAACTTAGGCATTTTTAACCATACGCTAGAGCAAAGACCTTAGCTTTGCATCAGAATTCTTTAAATTCAATATCAGTTACAGAGCCTAAATATTTAATCTGTGGAGCCAATAAAACTGCCCCTTCGTGTAAAAAATGATATTTGTTTTCATAATGTCTCTTTCTTTATTTGTTTTTCTAAATATTTTGCATACCATTCGGAATCAGCCAAAGCTAACTTTAATATTACTTTCCAATGGTTACTTCCATATTCTTTGGCATCCTCCAATGTATTACTTCGTAAATCATCCAAACACTTATTCACCCCACTCTCTGAAGCACTACTTTTTAGACTATTCTCTATCTCAATATAATTAGAAATTGCTTCCTCCTCATATTTCGCGATTAATCCCAACTTTTCAAAATGGCTTTTGATTAATTGAAACATAGGTTCCTCCACCTGATGATTAGGATTATCCAGATAATACTCAAAGTCAATAAGCCCTTTTTCGTCCTCTAATAACCGAACATACAAATATTGAGTTTCTGGCAACTTATTATAATAGAAGTTGATTATGAGAGGATTACCATTTTCATCCCTCACCTTACTGCCCTTAGCAGAATTACAATCAGAACAACAAGGAAGCAAATTAAGAGCATCAATGGCATATTCTGGATAGTCATCCTTTGGAAGAATATGTTCTGTTGTATTAGCACGACTCAAAGTACAGTAGGGACATTTCCGTAGATAAGTTCTTTTGTTATGATTATCAATCCATGTCCGTATATCTCTAACCACTTTATGATTACTGCTATATAATTTTTTCAGCAAACCCTTCTCATCAAGAGAATAAGAATTATCCTTATTCAAGACATGAACTTTCTTGTCTATAAAAGCTGCCTGATAGCTATCATAGGAGAGCCTTACTTTCTCCTCAATATTCTGCAATTTTAATTTATCAGCGACATCTCTTTTTCTATCAACAGCATCCTTATACAAATTGAAAGGATCACCATCATAGGGAGTAAAATTAATCATTATCAACGCCCTCCTTTAGTTGTTGTCTGATGTACATGTAAAGATTCAAACTCATTGGTAATCCCTCAGATTTTAATATTTCAGAAATGTTGCTTTCATCATATCCCTGGCGAATATATCGCCTTACCAAATTACAATAATGTTTGGATATTTCTCCACGTCCAAACACATCTTCCGTAATTGTCGTAAGATTTTCACCAAGAGTCTCCGTATTCATCGGGCGAACCAATACCGATTTACCATCAGCTTCCTGCTCTATCACAGTTACATTTCTCGCCAACAATTCTTGCAATACTACAGAAGAATGGGTGGCAATAATACAAGCCGATTTAAATTCTTGGCAGATATCATAAATGATACTAATTAACTTGGTTATACCATTTGGATGTAAATGCACTTCCGGTTCATCAAACAGAATCAAGGAATTTTCACGGATATGAGCATAGAGTTCAGTGATGATATTGGTCATCATAGCTTGCCCGCTACTCATTTTCCGCTTCGCCTCATTAAACTTAGTTTGAAAAATTATATGATCTCTTCCTATGATACCTTTCAACTTTTCTTTCTCTATAACTTCCTGCAAGGTTATCCAATATTCAGCAACACGCTCTTTATCTTGGATATTCTCCAAAGATAAATGAAATCGTCTTTGCATATCTTCATCCGAATACAAGGTTTCTTTGTCCTTACGCAATCCACAATAGATAAAATTATATGATGACCTTGATGACAACTCGTAGAATCTATCAAAGATACTGTAAGAGATAGCTATCGTCTTAGAAAACGCTGGTTTATGATGATTTACATAACAATCCTCCCGATTTTCATTCATAGCTCTAGCCAATGAATATAGCACAGAAGATTTACCAGAACCATTCTCCCCTATAACCGCCTTCACCCTATCTAAATTAAATTGATTGTTAAGGTTACCGAAGAAGAATTTTACAGGAACCAACTCCTCTTTACAGTAGGGGATTTCACATTTTACGGTAAAGTTATATCTCTGACTAATATCTATCCCTTCAAGTACACAAACTGCATTTCGATATGCCTCAAACGCCGACTTGTTTCGTAGCAAAGACTTCTGAAATGCTATGGTCTGTTGATAAATGTCAGCAATCGAAGAAAAGTAAGCAGCATCTCTAAAAGCAAACAAAACACTTTTATACTTTTGCGGAAACAAATCCTTGATTGCACTATAGTACGAAAGATCTTGTCCTACAGAACAAAAATGATCAGACAAAAGCAAACACTTTTCAGGAAGAACATCAGCTGTTTTATCCTTATAATCATACATAATCTTCACACTTCCAACAGGAAACACCTGCCTGTTCTCATCATAGTAATAAAGTTCAAAAGAAGTTTTGTTGCCAAAATCATCCCAATTGATGCTACGTAACACAAAGGCTGGAAACTCATCAACAGTGCTATTAAAGAAAATGGGTATCCGATTTTTCTCTATATCCTCAGGCCATAATTTTCCTTGAACGTTTTGTACAAAATTATAAACTGGCAAATTAGCCCTTGTAGCAATACGCTCTAAAGCACAGTCGGTACCAACAAGCACCATATTTATTTCCCTCACATAGCGAAGGATTTCTTCTTCACTACCTCTAACTTCTGGTGCAACCACCATATTTAAGAATTTATAGTAGGTTTCATCTGTTGCCTTAAGCAATCCGAACCGGGTCAAGAAAGTATATTCTTCATCCCAATCCGAATTATTACGTAAATGCTGAATAGCATCCCCATACGCATCTTTATACCTTGGGTCATCCGAGTTTAACAGATGTAGATTCCAAATTTGATTAAGGAAATCTACTTCATCCATTTGTCCCCAAATAGAACCAAGCGACAAGATATGCTTGAATATTTTAAGTTTCTTTTGAGCGTCCATAAAATTAACAACTTATTTTCTCTTATGTTTGATTCCTAACATAATAAAGTTTAAAACAGAAGATAGCTCTATCATTTTTACAACACTTAAAGTACATAATATAACCATTGATGCAATTATTATGGAAATAAATGCGTATAAGAGGAAGTTGTGATTATTGATAAAAAATACCTGCTGCTCATCAATAAAATTAGCTATAGTTCGCATACTTGGTATCATAAAATAATGCAAAACATAAATTTGTAGAGTTTGCCTCCCATATTTGAGAAACACTTAGCTGTTCCTAACTTTTCAGAGTTTTTAAATAACAAATAAATAACAGGAACCAAGAAATAGCCCACTATACTAATAGCACCATTTACTCTGTAGATGAAAGCAAACAAAATACCTGAGAAAATAAGAAGTAAGCACTTTACCCAATCTTTATTCATGATTTTATCTATGCTAGCATACTTTGACGTAAGCATCCCCATCAATACAAAAGGGTATAGCTTAACAATATATATTATTGATAGCAAGTTATTGAATGAAGCTGGCAGAATTTTATAGCAAGCAACGGTAAACACCAATGGAATAAAATAAAGAGCCAAATCTTTCCATAGGCTATTTTTTACATTAAATTTTCTACTTAATATATAAGCAGGAAACATCAGTAACATAATAAAAAACAAAACCGGTAAGAACCAATAGCCCTTCTTCGCAAAATCTAAAAGAAAATCAGATATACCAATATTCCGTGCAAGACAAGATAATCCACCAACGACAAAGAAAGGTATCTATAATCGGAAAGCTTTTGACTTGACAAAAGGAATAAACCTATAATCAGGTCGATGAAAAGCTACAAGACCACTAATGAACATAAACAAAGACATGTGGAAAGAATAATACATATAATTGAACAATGTATTATTTTGTCCCAATCCAAATTCGCAACAATGCCCTATTACAACCACAAAAATTGCGAAACCTCTTAAACTATCAATATATGCTTTATGTTCCATTTCTATTTTCTCATTTTTATAATCTTTGCAGGAACTCCTCCTATAATAGAATAAGGAGGGAACTTACCTGTTACAACTGCACCAGCAGCTACTATAGAATGATCACCAATGACAGTGCCATCCAAAATTGTAACCTTAGCACCTATCCAACAATCATTACCAATTTTTATACCTTTTCCATTAACACCTTGCAAACGTATCGGTATATTTAAGTCAGCAAAATTATGATTTTCAGGATGGATACTAACATAATTACCAAAGATGGTATTATCACCAATCTCCAAAAGCCCAGCACCACTACCATAATGCCCATGCGATCCTAGCCCTACATTATTACCAACTATCATTCCTTGACCTAAGAGTTTCAAACTTCCTGTCAGTTCTATGTGTGTAAAATAGCCTAAGGAAACATTATTTCCACAAATCAACCCTTTCTTTGATAATGCATCAATATAACATTTTCTAGCGACACTAAAATTCTTACCTATTTTTATTTTTGAAGAACACTTAATTGATGACGACGGATGAATATAACATATTCTACCCATTTTTAAAATCCCACAACATATACTGATAAATTTCATAAAGAAGAAACTGAACAGATATATTAAAGGAACACTATCATCCAAACTAAAAGGCTCTCCCTTCAACTTTGAAACTACTATATTTAGTATTTTTCTCATAATAAGTATCCAACATTTTTTGAGCTAATATATTCCAATTAAATTCATCCCGAACAAGCTTATAAGCGTTACTTGTTGTTATTTCTCTATAAGCGGGATTGTCAATGTATTTAAATATAGCATCTACCCATTTTGTCACATCAAATGTTTCTACAATCTGTCCAGTATTTCGACCTTCAATTAGCATTGAAGAGCCACCATTTAAACTTGTTATTACTGGAGTTTTTAAATACATAGCCTCTAATAAGACCATACCGAAAATCTCTAGTTTGGAAGGTAATAAAAAAGCTTTCGCAAGAGGATAAATGAACTTTAATTGTGGATTATCTATTTTAGGGATTCTAAGAATTCCATCTTTGACCTCTTGAGGAATTTTACTTAAATAGTATTTTTCGTAATCAGCATCTTTCTTACCTAAGAGTTTTAATAAAGGAGAAATAACACTTTTACCAATCATTACAAACTTTAAATTAGGATCCTTGCGGAGTGCTTCTTCATAAACCTTTAACATAAAAGGTAAATTTTTGCGATCACTCAAAGCACCAACATACAACAAACATTTATGATTTGTCATATAATCCACAACTTTCTTTGTCTCAGGTAACATCTCATCATCATTACTAAATCTTTCTGTATCCAAAGCCACCCCCAATTGAGTTATTTTAGTATACCCTTTAGATTCAAGAAATTTCTGAGATAATTTTGATTTCACAAAAATATGTCTAATACTTGAATTAAGACGCTTTGTAAAAACTGCATCATATATTGGCGAAAGGAACTTCATAAAAAAAAGATTATAATATGGTCCATTATATATAACGACATTATTACTTTTTTTTGAAAGCAAATATGATTCTATTTGAAAATATTCAGAACAAATAACCATATCATATTGGCTAAGAAATTTATGATTACATATACTGAAATTAATTCCCCACCTATCAAATCTGATTCTTGATTTTTCAATCAAACGTGCTTTGCATTCCCCTTTTTCGTAAAAGACTGATTCTACAAAAGGAGCATTCTTTTTAAAAGCTATAAAATCAAAATCATAGCCCAACTCACAGAAAGCTTTTCCAAGCCCAACTTCTTGAACATTATATGTATTAATATTCAAGTCGTAAGGAGCCGAACGAACATATAATATTTTACCTTTTTTCATACTACAAAAAAATAATTTACTTATAAAGATTCACTATTGCATCAGATAGTCTATCTCCAAATTTATCCCAAGTATTCTCTTCTACAAATTTTCTTGCTTTATCTCTATCGATAGACTTAGTTGACTTAATGATTTCCACAATACCAGAATAATCATCATATACAAAAGTGACATTCTCTTCCTTCATATCTTTAAAAGCGCCAAAATTTGGTCCAATTACAGTTGCCCCATATTCTATAGAATCCATCAATGCGCCAGAGCTAGACACAGACCCTTTCAAGTACGGGAACAATACATATTTAGATTGAGAAATTAATACCTTTAATTCTTCATCATCAATATATTCATTTCTATATTCTATATTTTTACTTAAAAAACTTTTAAGTTTTAAAGTATAACCAGAATCTTTACAACGCCCAACTATCAAAATTTTAAAATCTTCTGCCAAAGCCTTTGCTTTTAAATACTGCAAAAACTCCACTACACCCTTGTATTTAGAAATTGCACCCCATATCAAAACATCATACTTTTTAGTTTCAAAATTTGATATTTCAGCTAAAAGTTCCTTTTTAAAAGGATGTGGACTATACATAATTTTTCCTTGGATATTCACCGATTCTAAATATCTATAACCATCCTTAGAAAGAGCAACAATTAATGCAGAATGACGCATCAAGATTTTATATATATTTTTAGTATAATTATTTTCACCTTGATGTGGAGTTATATTATGAAAAAACCATATAATCTTAACACCACGCCAAACCATAATTTGCAAAAGTATCTTGACTAGAAAATATCGTAACAAGCCAAATTTCCAATATACAACATTCTCTATCCAGTTCAATATATAAACATCTGTTGTAAAAGTATGTTTGAGCAAACTTAAAATCGCCGACGTATCATAATCGTATTCATGAATAAATGTATCTGAGATACTATCATGAAGATTATTAACAAAAGGATTACCCTGTGATAAATTACTCTGATAAGGAGGATAAATAGATAACTTGTTTTTTTTCATATGTTAAAATCTAAATTTCAAATAAGAGAGGATTACCATAAACATTTCCTGTTTTCCTAGACCATATTTTTTGTATTGTCCCAACCAAAAGACCAATCTTAAAAAGCCTTTATCTTTGATATCATTTATGATCCAATCCCGTTTATTTCGTTTGAAATAAACATCTTTTTCTTTTAACAATAAGTTGTAATGTATTAAGTCTATATGGTCAATAGGCTTCTCCTGCAAAAAAACATCAATCCACTTTACAAAAGCCTCATATCCTTGTAATTTTAAAAATACATTTCCAGATTTTGAAATTGTTTGTGAATTCACACGATATTGGAATACAGGAACCTGCGTATTAACAATTCCATTTTTTGCCATCATATAAGCTGTAGCATCATCACTTCCCCATGCCATTGGGAAATAGACAAAGCCACCATTCTGTTTAAGCTTTTTACGATTAAACAAAAAATCACCAATATACTGTTTCCTGCCTTTCCACCTATAATACATCATTGAATAGACTGATTCTATAATCGGACGTGGCTCTTGTATATCACATATCAAAGAATTCTCATCTATAATTTCCGTCCATCCATGATAAACAGCAACATTAGGAAACTGTCTTATTAGTTTAAGATATTCGTCCAAACTATTGGGCAGCAACTTATCGTCATCACCCATACATATAATATAATCTCCTGTTGACAAAGAGAGACACTTATTCCAATTTTTTACAACATCTACTGCTCCAATGTTAACTTCATTTTCAAAATAAAAAATTCTGGGATCAGTATAAGAATCTACTATTTCCTTTACTTTTTCCGGGGAAGCATCATTTAGAATAATTATTTCAAAATAAGGATAAGTTTGTTTCAGTACACTATCTAAACACTCCTCCAAGTAAGTTGCTTTATAAGCAGGAATAACAATACTAAATTTTATTTTGTCCATAACTATTTATTTTTGTCTTTGTCTGAAAATTAAATTTATATCCCATTGCTAAGATGAAACATAGAGCCAAAATTTGATCTTTATATAAAATTGGTCCAGATGTAAACGATATAAGGACAAAGAACAATAAACTGTATGATACATACTTGATGCGAACATTTTTATTTTGTAATATACATTTGATTATCAGTATGGTCAATCCTATCAAGGTAAATATTCCAAAATACCAATAGAAACCAGCCCAGCCTACATCCGTTGTATAATATCCATTACCTCCCAATATCATGTCACGCTCAAACATATACTTCTTGCCCCATACACTTTTTCCATATGCTGGAATTCCATTTCCAAAGAATCTTGTAACATCATTAGCTTGATGTTCTATTGTATAGTACCTCCAAGCCTGTATACGAATGTCATCTCGCTGATACTTATTTTTATCCGCCTGCTCTTGAGATAGTTCCATCAAATCACTAAAGATTGGAATGTTAGGCACAATAGCATAGAAGCAAAATAATAAAAATAAAGAAACCAATACTTTCTTAAATGTACTTACCTTTGTCATAACAAAAAAGACTCCCAAAACAGCCGCCCACAGCATGTACTGACGAGTTAAAGACAGAACTATCATTGCATAAGATCCTAAAATCCAAAATATCTCCTTTTTGCTTTTGTCAGCAACCCATTTATTAATTGACATAAAAAAATTGACAACAATATAGGGCAAAAATGGAATATCCAATCTCACTATGGTACGGATATCATATTCATCTCTTTGTACGCCAAATATAATATTAGGGAAAGAGATAAAATTTAAAATATAGACACAAGTACCCACAACTGAAAGTATTCGTATGATACGTTCTAACCGATCCTGAGAAATGTCTGCTTTTAAAAAAAGAATAAATGTTACATAGCTAAAGACATATGGAAGATAGGTCATCCATGTTTCTGCAAGTGTTTGAACTTCGAACAGCGTTGGCATAAATGATGAAATAAACATCCCACCAAGCAATAAAACATACATATTCTTAGGATAGTACATTCTATTATGTTGTTTGCCTCGACAAGAAATAATCAAGCCTACAACACAACAAAGATAAAATGTTATTTTACATAGGCTATCAGGCAATATTCCCATTGGATTGAGGAAAGAGACACTAGAAAATATTAGAACAAGTAAATATTTTAGATTTTTTGCTTGTTTTTTTTCATTTCCAATCTTACGACTTATCATCATATCAAAAATGTTTTCTCGGTTTAACAATCCAGAAAGCCAATTTAGCTCTTAAATATCTCTGCATTCTATCGAAAAAAGATTTTGGCTGTTTATAATCTACTATCCAATAAATAGGATAATGCTTGACTCGTTTATTATTATGAAGCAACCAAACTTGAAGTAATCGTTCGCTCATGAAGCCCCAAATTCGGCCTTGATAAACAGAATAATTTTCTATATTAATTTTTTTTCTTACTTCAAATAATATATCAAACAACCACTCACAGTAATTATTAAAATCCTCCCAACGAAGAATGAACATATTATAATGGCTCAGTTTATTATTCTTCAAAAAAACATTTTTCATGTCAACAGAGTAATCTGGATACTTTGCCTCAACCACCTCATAAAGAGTTAGTAAATCATCACTGACTTGACCAACACAATAATCAACAGAAAGCGAATAAGGATAAATACGAGGCTTCGCTATCACAGCATCATATTGAGAGAAGAGACCATCAATATTTGGCAAACTTAAATCTAAATCATCAAACTTTTCTGAATGTATAATTGTACTATCAGAAAACATAGTGCCATGCGTATGAAAATTAAAATATCTCCGATAGTGACACAAGCCTATATAATCTACAGGTTGCATATTCTTCCAAGCCCAATATAAACCAGTTAACTCACAGAAATGAGGATTTTCCTTACTGATATTATCTCCAGTATCATCTCCTTGTATACCTAAATCATACTTTGAGTTTGCTTTACCCACATGAATCGGCATATAAACCTCATCATTTTTAAAATTGTCAGGCTTATGACAACATACTAAAATTTTCGTAGTACTCATATTAAAACTGTTTTAAAACTTTCTCAATGATTGGAGCCATATCATAATACTTATATTCTGCTAAACGACCACCGAAGGTGACATTCTCTTCCTTATCTGCCAGTCCTTTGTACTTGGCATATAGCTCAGAGTTCTGCTTGTCATTTACAGGATAATATGGTTCCATGCCCTCCTTCCACTCTGTGGAATACTCTTTAGAAATGACTGTCTTTGGACATTCATACACTTCCTGACCAAACATCTCGAAGTGCTTATGCTCAATAACACGGGTGTAAGGTATCTCACGCTCAGTATAGTTCACAACCGCATTGCCCTGATAATTTGGCTTATCGATGACCTCAGTCTCAAAGCGGACTGTACGATAGTTCAGTTTGCCAAACTGGTAATTATAAAATTCATCTATCTTACCCGTGAACACTATCTTGTCAGCAATACCCTCCCAATAAGAACGGTTTTCAAAGAAATCAACATTCGTCTTTGTCTCAACTCCTTCAAGCAAGCCATCAATCAGTTTGTTGTATCCGCCAACAGGAATTCCTTGATACTTATCATTGAAGTAGTTATTATCGAAGATAAGACGAACAGGCAGACGCTTGATAATGAAAGCAGGAAGCTCTGTACACTTTCTACCCCACTGTTTCTCTGTATAACCTTTGATAAGTTTTTCGTAAATGTCTTTTCCTATCAATACCTGAGCCTGCTCCTCCAGGTTGCGAGGTTCTGCCACGCCATCAGCTTTCATACGAGCCACAGCTTCTGCTTTCTGCTCATCAATCTTAGCCTGTGCCTCTTCAGGTGTAGTAACACCCCACATCTGGTAGAAGGTGTTCATATTGAAAGGCAAATTATAAAGTTTACCTTTATAGTTAGCTACTGGTGAATTGGTATAGCGGTTGAACTCAACGATAGAGTTCACGAAGTCCCACACCTTCTTATTGGATGTATGGAAAATATGTGCGCCATACTTATGCACGTTGATACCTTCGATATTCTCACAATAGATGTTGCCACCTAAATGAGATCGCTTGTCAATCACTAAGCACTTCTTGCCCTGCTTGTGAGCAAGATGTGCGAATGTGGCTCCGTAGAGACCAGAACCAATGACCAAATAATCGTATTTCGTTTCCATATTACTGTTATTTCCTATATTTTGATAATACTTGCATAATTAAAACATCTTTGCATAAAAGCAAGAACACAAGATACAATAGTATTCCACAACATCCTTGCATTATAAGAATAGCCAAAATTGGCAAATTCAATCGACCAATAGCATATAAAGCAATAGACATTAAAATACCTCCTGCAAGATAATGTAAATGATTCTTCTTAATATAAGTGATAGGTATATATTTTCTTCCCATAAAATACATAGAGACCGTAGTAGCCACTTCAGCTAACAAATATGCAACTGCTGTACCATTATAGGAAAATATGGGTATCAATGCTATATTAAAAAACAAATCAACGATTGCTCCAATTAAGCAACACATAATCACAACATTAATTTTCCCTTTTGGGTATAAGACTTGAATTCCCATTACATTTGAAACACCTACCATCAATATTATTGGTGCAATAATTTGTGAAGTAAGGATTGCTGGTGAGAACTCCTTGCCACATAATGAATAAACTATAGTCGGAGCACAAAATAATAGAAGTACAACTAAAGGGAATGAAATTGCTAATGTAAAATCATAAGATTTCTGTATAAGATGCTTAAATTCTGTATTTTTATTTTCTGCTATCAAATTTGAAACTCTCGGCATCATAACAGCACCAAGACAAGAAGATAATTTCATTATCATCATCATAAGTTTTGTAGCTGCCGTGAAATAACCTACAGCTAAAGCACTCTTCATAAACCCTAACATCACGGGGTTTAATTGCAGATAGATACTTGTGACTACATTTAGAGAAAACACCTTCAGCGCTGGGACTAAATGCCGAAAAATATTCAGCTGAGTGAAAATTATGTTATCACGATGAATAAATTTACGCAATCTCAGAAAATTAAATATGTTACCTCCTAAGATACCAATAACTGTATATAAGCCATAATACAACAAATCTGCCTTCGTCTTAACAAATATAAACAATAGTATCACTGAAATTACTTTTATAATTAGTCCACGAATTGTGATATATTTAAAATCTTCAATACCTTGATAAAACCATTCGCATCCTATGGCATTAAAGAATAAGGTAAGACTTAAAACAGCAAACAGGGGAACATCATTATTAATTTCCGGAACAAAACATGCTAGAATTACAACTATAAAATAGCCGAATAATGTCAACAGCGAATGGAGTAATAAAATTTCCATTGCAGTGATATTCATTGCTCTTATATCATTTCTAACTCTAGCAATTTCCCTTATGGCATACATTGGTATTCCTAAACTTGTAAATAAAGAAATATAGCCAATTATAGAAGTGAAAAAATTCACTTGTCCTATTCCATCAGCTTCAATAACTCTACAAGCATAAGGAAAAGTTATCAAAGGAAACAGCATCTGTGATCCTGTATTGATTAAATTAAGTATATAATTAACTTTTACTGATTGAGCCATTATAATTAAAGCAAGAAATAGTTGTTAATCCCATATTTTATATTTTGCATTGTGATGATCACGCTGATCTTGCATAGGAAGATTCATATAATTTTTCCCATACATTGAAATTAAATATCCTTCAACATTATGTGGTGCAGGGAAGTCATGCCCCTCAAAAGAAATTTTTGAGAAAGGATGATAATCAACAGACTTTATTGTTTCAAAAAATGAGCTTCCATATGGATAAGAATATTCATCCTTATTTCCAATAAAATCATCTAAAATTTCTAACAGTGCATTTAATATTTTATTTTGAAGAACAAAAATAAAAGCAAATATATGCTTATGATTACTTATAAACCATTTTCGATTATAATATGCAATTTTAAGAGCAATTTTCTTAAAAGAAAGTGTATGACCAATTTCTACAGGGAATATATCAATCTGTAAACCACGGTATCTTCTCATATTGTGCCTAATATCATCTTGTAAATATTCACTTTTTGTATCTCTCAATACGCTCCAAAATCCATAATAACCAGGATCTGTTGAATGGTCTTGCAATACATACTGCGGATGAGAATGCTTTTTCAGATAATTACACAACTTTATATAATTCGGTTTTGTTAAAGTAATATCTACATCATCATCCCATGGTATAAACCCTCCATGTCTAACTGCCCCCAACACATTACCTCCATCTAGGCAATAAGCGATATTTTGTTCTTTGCAGACTTTATCCAAGTAAAGAAGCATATCAAGCATTCGGAGCTGAGCCTTACGCAAAACCGAACCATCAGGATTGTATTTTTCTTTTAGTTCTTTTGCTGTTTCACCAGTATTAAATCGGTAAGTTTCTCTTTCAACTTCCTTCAATTCTTCTGGAGTATCAATCTCATAGACATCCTTTATCTCCTTCACATGTATATCTAATTCAGGATAAATATCCAACACCATATTATCCCAATAGAGATTGGTGTAATCATTAGTGGCATAAACCTCTTCCATGTGCTTGATGATTTTCTTGCAATCATCTGCCTTCCAATATGAGATTCCACTCATCAGAAACCCATCACCGTCGCCAATGTTTATCTTCACAAGTTTGTTGTTCACATCCACTTCCAAGCCCCACTCATTCTCGTATTTTTTCTTTTTGGCAAAATACGTAGATTGGGCTACTTCTGATGAAAGTACATTCTTATCCATATAAACATCACCTTCCATCACGTATGTGTCATGAAATCTATCTCTAACGATATACAAGGAATTGATGTTGTTACAAGAATCGTATCTATCGTTGAAGACAATATCTACACCATACTTTTCTTTCAAGAAATCCAAGGCTTCAGCCTTATATCCTGAAATCAGAGTTATATCTTCAATACCCTTCTCTTTCAAGAATTGTATCTGGCGTTCCACCATAGGGATACCATTTACTTCGACCAAACATTTTGGTCGGTCATTTGTCAAAGGGCGCAGGCGTGTTCCCATACCTGCAGCCAATATAATTGCATTCATACTTTTATTTATTTTTCTTCCTTGATACTAATGTTGCTACCGTTACGCCAGTTACAACCAAAATAGAACCTACTATAATATTCACTGATAAAGCACTGCCAACCAAAATAAAGGTAAAGACAACTGCCCAAAATGAATAAGTTACATTCAAGCACAATGCCTTTGCTGCACCTATCAAGTCTATGGCGGTGTACCAACAGAAAAAAGAACTCATACCAATGAGAGCGGTAAAGAACAAAGTGAGCCAACAAGTGGTATCACTGAAAACAGCCATGGTTCCTGCAACCATATCTTCATACCCTCCTACCATAATCGGTGCAACTATCAATATGTAACTAACACCCGATGTCAACTCTCTAATAAGCAAAGCCATCTGAGGATCCACATTTCCTGCCTTCATGCCATAGCCGCATACAACACCTTCAGTCGCCCAACCAATAGCAGCAACCGCTGCCAGCATAATACCACCGATAATATTCACATTTGTATCGCTCTCTGGAGTATAACCGATGTAGATGATACCCAAAATACATATCAGAAGACCCAACCATCCACGCAAGCGAACTTTCTCTTTAAGAATAATCATAGCCATGGCAGAGCCCAAAAGCGGATAACAGGCTGTTACCGTAGCTGTAAGTGCCGCACCTCCCTTGGCTATTGCCAACATATAAAAAGTCATGGCAAGCGGACCGCCAAACAAAGCCCCCAATGCACAAAACAACCCATCCTTCGACTTAATAGCTGGCCATAAATCTCTTAATCGATCTTTGAAACCCATGATGATGAGCATCCATAATGCAGCAAAGGCATCATGAAGCATACTACAGATAAAAGTTCCTCCTACAAGAAGAATAGGATTTTCTACAAAAGGGGACATAGCCATCGCAACACCTATAAGTACGGTATCCAATCCCCATGTCATACCAGAGAAAACTCCCGTGGCATAACCTTTGCGCATCAACGCCGATGTATTTGCTTTCATTATAAATTGATTTTCTTTAAGTTTTCTATTGCTCGTGTATATCTATCCATACCATAAGTACCGAAATCATCTCCCTGTGCTTCCTTGATGCAAGTCCATACAGCCCACAGATAATCCATCAATATCTGATATACCAATATTTTCTTTCTGGCATTCTCAGGTTCATTGCCATCGAAATAATGGCTGAGAAAATAATCCTTGCTTTCATCAGTAAAATTACTTTCCAAGAATAAGGCAGCAATATCCCACATAGGATCGTTCATTCCTGAATATTCCCAGTCTATCAGATAGATAGTTCCATCCTCAGCCTTCAAGAAATTCTCAGCTACGAGATCATTATGACAAGGCTTTACTGATACCCCCAATTGGTTCAGATAATCTTCTAGTTGAAAGACCTTTTTTCTTATGGGTTCATAGCCTTCATACATTTTGCCTTCGGCTTTCTCCAGCAAATACTCATAGTTCAATATTTCCTTGAATACATTAAACTCATTACCAAAGCGAACATGAGAATGATGTAAAGTTCTGAAGATATTGGCTATTTTCTTCATGTTTGATGGTCGCTGAATGGTCGCCCCATTCAATGTTTCTGCGTTCTTTACAAAGTCTGCAAGTTTGATACCAGTCTCAGAGTTGAAGTATCTGATTGGAGGATTGATACCCATCTTGCAAGCTTGCAAGGAGTTTTGTTCCTCATTGCTACGCACCACCATACCTTCTGCACCAATTCCTGGTACACGAAGTACATATTCATATAAACCCTTAGTAACCTTAAAGTTCTTGTTTGACATACCGCCAATCTGACTTATCTTCACCTCATTCTCTATCTGTTCGTTCGGGAAAATAACCTTTAGGTATGAAATCAAGTTTTCGTAATCAAATGGATTTTCCTTTCTGCGAAGCTTAGGATAGATATAGTTGCGAAGCTTATTGAAATCTTCTTCACAATCTACATCTCCCCATATCAAATTGGTAAACTTGATATAAGGTCTGTCCAAAACATCAGTAGAATCAAACAGCAAGTACTCATAGTTGAGATAAGGATTATTGCTGTTTTTCCACTTATTCATCATTCTGTAAAAAGAGTGCTTGGAAATCTTGACAATCCCCAATAACTCACCCTCGAAATTACATATTTGGTGACGGTCCTTGCTTATCTTAGTAATATATCCACTGCGAGTTTCGACAAAGGCCTCGTCTCCACTACCAGACTCTTCTGTAATGGCAAAGCAATTTTCATTTTTTGTCTCAGAAAGTTCTTTCAACACCTTATACTCATAGAACGTATCACCCTCTACCAACAGGAAATCATCCTTAATATAAGGTGCTGCCATAGCAAGCGAACCCATTGATGAAGTAAACTTAAAGTCTGGATTCAATACCAGACGAACTGTCACTGATGCGTATCGCTGATACAGTTGAGCTTGCCCCCCTACTACTAAGAGAATATTGTCATAGTTAAGTGCAGTCAAAGCCTCGATGGTTCTATCTATCAAACAAGAATTCTCGTAATAAGGTTTCAAAGGATAAGGTATTTCTGTATCCTTATCCTTCCTAGCCGATAAAATAACCGCTGTTTTCATTAAAGTCCGAAATAAAGTGACATCGTAAAATATGATTTATTATTATAAGGATTCAGTACATAACTGGCACTGACTGGTAGCTTGAAGTTACCAAACTTGAATGCCGTGCTATACTTGGCATTGATATTAACCACATTGAATCCACTTTCGTTGTTAGTATAAAAGCCCTTGTTCAAATTGGCTCCTACACATAAAGCGATATTATTGTCTTCAGTAAAGGAGTGGGTGTAACCAACCTCAGCATACGAAGAATACATCTGCTTTCCATCTGCATTTTTGTCTGCTCCAAAGATATAAGTTGATACTGTAACCCACAAAGGAACCTTTGTTCCAGTCCATGTAGCGTAAGCCTCAACCCAATGTCCTGTCTCGCGATTGCTCAACTTGAAGTACCGGTCTTTTTCACCAACGGAAGAAGGATAATAGTAATCAGAAACACCAACTGTAAACTCACTGGCAGTATAAGATACACCTAAATCAACTTCCTGATGACTACCATCAATGGCATAACCACCCATAGCAAATGCATTGAATCCATGCGTATTATAGCCTATCATTGGAAATACCGTAGGGGCTGTTCCGTATTCAATACCACGCCACATATATTTTGTGGACAATTCCAAGCTCGCGGAGAAAGGAGAACTATTTAGTTTCCCCTCAGCATTTGCTATTAATGTAAATGGACATAATAGCACCAACAGCTTTACTCTTTTTGTATTCATTTTATTTGTTCATTTGCAGTTAAGGCTTCACACCTCAAACCTGGCATTAGGCATTAACCATTGGCTATCAAACCACCAATAGAGTATCATGAATGTAAACTTCATCACGACCAACTTTGTTTGTACTGCCCATCATAGCCATAGGTCCCTTTGTAAAATAATTAGAAATTTATCCTTTTTCATCATATCATCCAGTTTTGCTAGAAAATTAAAAATACCGATACTTGTCATTATAAATGAAAGTTGGTGGAATGTAACTGCATAATAGAGATAAAGAAAAATTCAAGATAACTTTTAATCTATTTATTATTAATCTCTACGGAAAATGTCTCGAGTATAAACCTTGTCCTTTACATCATCAAGGCAAGCATCATAGCGGTTGGCTATAATCGCATGGCTCTGTGCCTTGAAGGCTTCGAGGTTGTTCTCTACTCGGCTACCGAAGAAGGTGCTGCCCTCTTCCAGGGTTGGTTCATAGATGACTACCTCTGCACCCTTTGCCTTGATACGCTTCATGATGCCCTGGATGGCTGACTGGCGGAAGTTGTCGCTGTTTGACTTCATGGTCAGGCGATAGACACCAATCACGCAGTTGTGTTCCTTGCTAGCATCATAGCTATTGGCATCGGCATAGCTGTAATAGCCTGCCTTCTGGAGTACGGCATCAGCGATATAGTCCTTACGGGTGCGGTTGCTCTCTACGATTGCCTCAATCAGGTTCTCAGGAACATCGGCATAGTTTGCCAGAAGCTGCTTGGTATCCTTTGGTAAACAATAACCACCATAGCCGAAACTTGGATTGTTGTAGTGGGTGCCGATTCGTGGGTCAAGACCTACGCCATCGATGATTGCCTTGGTATCGAGTCCCTTTACCTCTGCGTATGTATCCAACTCATTGAAGTAGCTTACTCGGAGTGCCAGATAGGTATTGGCGAAGAGTTTGACAGCCTCAGCTTCCTTCATACCCATGAAGAGGGTATCGATGTTCTCCTTGATGGCGCCTTCCTGGAGCAAAGCGGCGAAGGTCTTGGCTGCTTCCTTCAACATCTCGACATTGGTTACAGACTTGATTGCCTCGTTCTCCTCCGCAAACTCAGGGCGCTCGATAATCTTCGGGTAGCCTACGATGATGCGGCTTGGGTAAAGGTTATCATAGAGTGCCTTACTCTCACGAAGGAACTCTGGAGAGAAGAGGAGGTTGAACTTCTTTACACCCTTCTTGGCATACTTCAAGTAGAGGCTGCGGGTGTAACCTACTGGGATGGTACTCTTGATGACCATCACTGCATCTGGGTTTACCTCCAGAACCATGTCGATGACTTCTTCTACATGGGTTGTATCGAAGTAGTTCTTCACTGGGTCGTAG
>ERZ1023666.198-NODE-198-length-27722-cov-35.236563_pt1 | contig 27722 bp, 21 predicted proteins | sample MGYA00380341_ERZ1023666 | MGnify/ENA primary metagenome ERZ1023666 (study PRJEB33179, sample SAMN07448983) | human gut metagenome | biome: Human-gut; feature: Human associated habitat; material: Faeces | host: Homo sapiens | place: India: Bhopal | collected...
CCGAATCCCCCTTAGCCATTAGCGTCATGTCCGACAACATCTGTTGCATGGTCATTTTCTCCGACTTCCGCCAAAGCATCCTCCTATCCATATATTCATTCTTCTCTGCCTCCTTCTTCTTTTGCCAATAGCCATGAGGGTTCAAGAAGAACCAATAGCCAAATAATACTACCAGCACGGCACTCAATACCGCAGCCAACCTACATACTCTTTTTCTGATGTTCTTTTCCATTGTTACATTATATAGTTATACATTTGATTTCGGCTGCGAAATAACTATATAGATATGTCAAATGGTGGCAGAACATCAAGAAAAAAGTAAAAATGCTCTATTTTTTTGCGAATAAAGACATCTGTCACCTATGACGAATCAATAGACTAATGACATTTCTATTCCAATATTTCCCTGTTCAAATAAGATATTGTCAAGTTTCAGCTTTTCAAACACTTTCTGCAATTTGTCAATGTCGCCAAGGCGCAGCTTAACAATATTGCCAAGCATCTGTTCCACCCAACCTGCTTTCTCCGGCACAAGTTTCTTGGCATAAGAGATGGCGGGTGAAACAAGCATGTCAATACCCATCTTACCGCCATACGACAAGAACAAGTCTGTACCCTCAATCTTCTTCACAGTAATGTTTATGCTTACAGACTTGGTAAAGCCCAGCACTTTGATAGGTATAGAGACTGAAACTGTCGCTCCATCAACATACCCAAGATTCACTGTCTTATGAAAATGACTGGCTACATAATCCTGCAGCTCAGTATAAGTAACAGATAGCTTCATATTTTTTCGATTATTTTATAGAGGTGTGCAAAACTCAAGACTTTTTCTTCAAGAATAAGTCTATCAACTTACCAATAATGCTCTCAGACTTCGGACAAGGATCTTCAAAGATTGTGCCGCGACGTCTAAGCTCCTCCAAGATTTTGTTTTCTTTGTTTGCCATAATTCTTAACTTAATATTATTAATATTTTTTAGATAAATACTTTTCACGCATCAGCATTACAACATAATAATAACTTTTAAACCATATAGCCAAGAGTTATTGCTGCCTGCACGTATTTTTTAAGATCTTCAAAACCATTAGTGGTACTTCCCCATGACAGGAAAGATTCATCGCTATCATCATGAAGTATTGTAACATTAGCCTGAGACTTAATTTCTTCGACCCAATCCCTATCATTGTTTTTATCATTTCTAACTTTATTAAAGCCCCAATAAGGATAGTTAAAATAATTATTATTGCCATTATCTTTTCCACTCCAACAACCAATTTGGACACCTTTAATCTCAATATAAAAACAGGTATTAATAGTATAATGTAATGGATAAGTATCTTTTACTGATTGCTTATCATACCATTCTTTAAATGAATTATACCATTTATCAATTAATTCTTCCGAATAAATAACAGCTAATCTTTCCAATCCGTTTTTCAGATCCGTAACAGACTCTATCATTTCAGATATATTTTTAAAATTATCTGATATGGGATCGGCTTCTGAGATTAACTTGTTGCGTAAATAATCAGTAATATCCATAATAAACTTATCTTTATTTCTTAAATGTCTAATTCCCTTAAAATAGTCAGAAAATAGTAGCATCGCAGATTGCATTATAGCATCATCAGCAGAAGTTTTTTTTTCCATTTCTTGATCAAGCCAATCTAAAAAAGTATTATCAAGTACTTTCGTTCGATTTAAGTAATTTTCTTTAAAATTTATACAATCCTTGCATTTAAATTCTTTTTGCTTATCCTCAGACAAATTCTTAATATCGCAAGCACATAGTGTAGAATCTCCTTGTAATGCACATTTTCTTTCATTATTGGAGACATCCCAATCACATGGCAATCGCCATACAGAATCAGGTATACCATCAATATATCCATTATATGATTCCTTTGGCAACAATACTATGAAAACATTATCTTCATTTGTAAGACTCTTAGTTACATTTATGTATCTAGCCAATTGATTTCTCTGAAATACTGCATCATGAATCTTATTTTCTATAATGACAGCATAGCTTTGTTCTTTCACTAAAATATCTATTCTATACTTTTCTGATGAAAAAACGGGCTGCTTAACCCATTGTTTATCAAAGCCGCAATGAGAAAGGAATTTTTCTGTAAAACTTCTCCACAAACAAAATTTGCCATTTTGAGTAAAACTTAAAAAAGAGCATAGAATTTTGCTTACCAGTGGTTCTGTTGGATTTAGTATATCCAATATATTAGTCGCATAATGCTTGTCTATTCCTGCTTCAACCCGCATTTTGTGAATCGTTTCAAGATATTCAAACAATGTGTCTATTATCGAACATTTCAGACAATATACTTCATTTAAAATATTCTGTATTTCGTCAATTCGTTTCACAGTTAGTTTCTTAACCATATAGAGAATCCACCAATAGACTATCGGGAGAAAAACTCCCAATAGTCAAATAGATACGTTATTACTTCTTCAGTTCTTTAGCTAGTGTTACTGCTAACCCTCCAACGGCTACAGCTGCCAAACCAAGAGCCTTCCAAACACCCTTCTCTTTTTTCTTTGTTTCAATTTTTTCTTCACTCATAATTCTAAAATATTAAATGGTTAAACTTCTTCAAAATCGACATATTCAGCAGAATTCTTCCATGCCTCAATATCTCGTTTGTAATTTTCTAAATATTGAACTTTCTGTTTCAAAGAGGCAATTTCTTCATTTCGCTCCTGAATCTTCTGACATAACAGTATATAAGATGGCGCAAAATTCTTATAATACTCATTGTCTGACTCAAAAGTTTTGAACACATTGCTTATACAATCATTTATCGCATTAGTTAATGATTTCTTAAGCTCATTCAACTTCTTCTGATCTTTATATTGTTTATACCAACCATAAAGTTCAAAAGCGGTTCCAATTCCAGCTCCAATCCAGCCAGCCCATTTGGTAATATTCTTTCCCATATTGATGGCTCCCCAAGGCTTGAACTTATAACCTTTGGCGATTACATCACGAACAGCTTTAATCTGCTCACCTGTTATATTCAAGTTTTTCAATTGGTCAACACCATATTTCACGGCATCATTTAACATGGCATCTTGCATCGAATAGGCTTTTTCTATTTTCACGGCTGCAAGATTTACATTATTGGCGTTAGCTTCACAACATTGCTCAATTTGAGCAGACAGTTTGTCTTGGAAGACATAAAAAGTAACCTGATTATTTTGCACTCCAAGTTGAGCAGAAATAATATCGCCAATAGTTTCTAATGAAGCACCATTGATTTCACGAATGGCATCATTCTTTATTTCATTAATAGCTTGACGAAGCTCATTACGGGATAATGTAAGTTCAGACTTCAAATGCTTACCATCTTCTTTTATCTCAGCACAGTCTCGCTCCATTTTAACAATTGCCTTCGATACCGGTTTTTCGGTACATACAATTGCTTTGTGTAATCCATCAACAACTTCAGAAACTGATGTTTCATAAGAAGACGAAGACAACTTATCAGTATCGGCATTATTGACTACTGCATTTACGCATTTTCTCAAATCCTTAATATGAGAACGCTCATAATAACTGTCTATTTTGGAGAACCAATGTTGCAAACCCTTTCCTTTTGGATCCGCAGCGATACATACAACATGCAAACGTTTCTCCTCGTCAGGAGTCAAGTTTATGGTACTACGCAAACGAGAAATTAGGTTCTCCTTCTTTATCTTACAACCATTATTAAAGTCGTACTCGTCCAACAAGTCATAACCAGCTTCATCCATTTTGTTAATAACAAAAATGGTATTATCTAGTTTATGGTAATCACGCATAACACGACGAATTATCTCAACATGACTATCCTTCAACGGAACTACAGCATCACAAACATAAATAATAATGTGAGCCTCAGAAATATAACGTTCTGTAATTTCTGAAAACTTTATATTTTGACCATTAATTTCCCTTTCTTTTGTACCAAACAATCCTGGAGTATCAATTATCTTGAATCCCTTTTTAAGATCCTTAGGGCGATAAATGGTAAGTTCATCAGAAGACTCATCATTATCAATCTTCATATTATCTTCCAATCTACCTAATAAACCTGCAATAGCACTCGTCTTTCCATCAGAAAAACTACCCAACAAGACAACGCTAATTTCTCCATCTTTTATGGTATTCACGATACTATCTATCTTACCAAGATAAGATTGTAATTCAGGTATATACTCCACTCCTTTTTGCAGAAGTTGTTTCAATGCAGTTAGTTTCTGCAATTTGTTGTTTTTTATATTAAATTCTTCCATAATGTTTATGTTTTAATTCATTTACAAATTCTGATACTTCAACATCAAAAGTATCAAGAGTTTCTTGTAATTCCTCAATATTTGTCAATTCTGTTTTGACAGAATTAGTTAATTGGCGCTTTTGAATATCCATATCTCTAATAACAGGTGCCAACATTGATTTTACATTGTTCTTAGCTCGCTGAGTTGCCTTACCGATAGCATCAGATACGCTTTTTCGAGCATCAGCCTTTCCTCCATCTCCAGAACATGCATGAGCAATGCCACCAACAACAGCTCCTACACCTGCACCTATTAAAGTCCCTATACCTGGTATAAAAGATCCAACAAGAGCTCCTGTAGCTGCAGTACCTGCAGTTTTAGCTGTCCATGAAAGAACATCTGCGAGATCGATATCTAATTCTCCTAATGCTCCAGAGAAATCTATCTCTGTTTCAAGGTCAATAGATTGATTGAATTGTATTGGCTTTATGTTTACACCATCCAAATCTTTTATCTTTCGATTTGCAGTATCACGAACTTTTTTTAATTCATCGTTAACAATAGACTTAATACGATTCTCTAAATTCTCTATAACATCTTCTTGGAACTGTTCTGCTAATTGATTAATATTACTTGGTTCATTATCTATAAGATCAAAAATCTCTGATTTCAATTCACCATAGGCACTTGTAATGGTATTTCTTGTCTTGTTAGTTATGTTTCTTAAAGCAGAATCCATACTATTATTGCAAACCTCTCGATTTATAGTTCGAAGATTTGACTCCAAGTTGGCTAAATAGCTCTTCTGAGATTCCATTACCAGCTCAATATCTGTGGCAATATTACCTGCCAAAGATATCAATTTCTGTTTGTTAGCTTCTATGATTTCGGACATGAAATTAGAGGATTTCTGTTCAACAAGAGTTGTCAATGTCTTAAATTGGCTAAACTCCAAAACTTTATCAGCAGAACCACCAAAATACTTCAATAGCTTTTGTTGCCCTCTTATCAAATCTTCTCGTTTAGATGAAAATGATGCTTTAGCAGACATAGCTAACAGTCCCTGTAAGGTTACATGCCCTGCATATACATCACCCAATATAGTCTTAAACTCTGTCTGTATTAAACTTTCAGTCTTTAAGACACCTGGTGTTATCAATGTTTCTCGTTCTTCTTCTTCGTCATAATTGCTAACACCACCACGCACATTATAGATTGAGTATACCTTTACCCAATCTCCTAAATATTTCTTGATTTTTTCAGCTGTAGCTCGATCCGGCTTCTTATTATGTCCTTGAACATAAAAGACACAATGAGCCTTATGCAAAGCTGTTTTTATCACATCTTTAAACTCTGCTTCATTTCCTTCTATACCGGGCACATCTATCAGAGTAAAAGGATGCCCAGCAATAGACAAATGATATTCATCATAAGTCTTTGTAAAGTCATGTCTGCCATCACCCACAATAAGACCATCCTCTTTCTTACGTTTATCATCAAAAAGAATCCTAAATGTCTCGATAATTGTACTCTTACCTGCATTTGTTTCTCCAAAGAAAGCTATAACAAGATTATCCCACACAGTATCCTTCAAAGCGACATTCAATTCTTTCTTAGCTTCCTTTATTTTCGAATCAAACGCAAAGGCTATTTTTTCCTTCACAGTATTAAACTGTGAATTTACTCCATTTAAATCAAAGACGTCCAACTGAGTACTTTGCAAGATATCATGCAAAGTCTTATAAGTCTTCTTGATTTCATCTTTAGAAGACAAACTTTGAGAAGGTTTGTTCTTATCTAATGAAGCTTCAAGGGACTCATGCTTTGCCTTAGTTGAAGACTCTCTAACAACTTTTTTCTCTTTTGGTTCCTCGTTATTCTGAACGACTCGTTCTTCTCTGTTGGGGAATTGCTTAAGTTGTTCTACCATTCCGGAAATTAATTGTTCTTTGACTACTTGTTTCTCCTTAGTAGATAATTCTACATTTGAAGAAGACTCTTTTTTTATTTGTTTATTAGCCTCATGGATTGCATCTTTTAAAAAATCAACCCACAGAGAGGAAATTTTCATATTGTCATAACGACATCCTAATAACTGCGCATGTAAATATCCAACTTCTTCATTTTCATTATCAATTAAGACGATGAAATCATCACCATCTTCATCTTTCTCTTTTTTTACAGAAGCCAGTTGATTCCATTCACAATAGTAATAATACTCAAAATCATGCTCTTGATCATCTGTAACATACAAACGAACAAAAATACGCTCATCAGTAATCAACAGACCTGTTACTAATTGCGAATCAGTTTCTTGATATGGTTGCAAACAAACAGCACCATAAATGAAGATATGATTAGAAATATCATCAGAATTGAAAACTGAAAGCACGAGTTTTTCGTCCTCATCAAATCTATCTTCATTCAGATAATTAGCACACAATATTGTATACCCTTCATCTGCATTTTCGAAATATGCTCGTGTCTCTTTTACTATATTCTCTATAAAGCTATAGTAACGTTTAGAAGAAAGAGCTAATTTATTTATATGTTTTCTCATAAGCAATTATGTTTTTCTTTGCTACTTATAACAAGCAACAAAAAATTATATATTGTTTAGTCCAACTTTATAAATTCGAAATCATTCGGATTGCAGCATGCTTTCTTATAGTCGAAAGCATAGATGCGCATGTAGGCTTCTTGCACCTCCTTGGCTCCATTATAAAAAGGGGTGGCGGTGTGCTGCATGGTTGTTACTGTCACTACCATATCGGGAGTGAGAACTGTGTTGTTCGAGCGTTTGAGGCGCTTAGGCTTTACTTGAAATACCTTGCTCATAAGCATTCTGTTTTTAAGTTATTGTATATGCTGCCCCGACTTTTCTGCCGAAACTGCTAGTTGTTTACTTTCAAGGGGCAAAGATAAGGAAAATCTGCGAACCAAACAAGTCCATAATGGTTCATAAATGAAAAAAGATGGTGCGAACCCCTACTTTCTTCACTTCCTTGTAAGTTAGGCTCTGGTAAAACCCGTAGAAAAGAAAATGTGAAAGAGGAATCCACACCATATTACAGGTGCAGACTCGCTCAAACAAATTTCAGCTCTTTTCTACTTCAGTTCAAATTTACCAGATTTCAACTTACAGAACCTATTTGCTTGCTCGTGTCCACAAGATTGTCTTGCGTCATTGCATAGAATGTGACTTCAAGCGAGGACTTTCACCTGCCCTGTCACTATTCTTGCTCGCAAATTTAGCAATAATTCTGCTAACTGCCAAATTTTTCTGCAGAAATCTTTGCGGATTCCTCGTATTTCACCTTATTATATATAATACATCATATTCTGCATTCCTTTCTTTCCTTTTTTATTCCTTGTTATTGTTCATGGTGCAAAGGTAGTGCTATGCTATGCCAAAAACCGTCATTGCTGAAATAATTTTCTAATAAAAACACCAATTTTATCCATTATAAAAGATAAAAGTACCGTTTTCCTACTTTTATCCATTATAAAAGATAAAATTCGCAAATTTTATCCATTATAAAAGATAAATTTATGGCTACAATCATCCGTCAAGCATACATTGACAAGATAGAGAAATATCTTGGAAAGGAAACTATCATCGTACTAGTGGGACAACGTCGTGTTGGCAAAAGCTACATGATGAAGACCGTTCGTGACCAAAAGGCTAGCAACCCTGACAACAACATCATCTATATTGATAAGGAGAAAAGAGAATTTGACAGTATCAGAAACTATCAAGACCTCAACCAGTACATAGATGAGCACTTCGTTGCCAGCAAACACAACTATATTCTCATCGACGAGATACAAGACATCACGGAGTTTGAGCGAAGCATCCGAAGTTTCCGTACCGAACCAAACACCGACATCATCATCACTGGTAGCAATGCCAAGATGCTGAGCAACGAACTGAGCACCCTCATCGGCGGCAGATACAAGGAGATATACATCCAGTCGCTCAGCTATGAAGAGTTCCTCGTCTTCCATCAGCTACCAGACAACGATGATTCTCTCGCCAAATACATACAGTATGGCGGTCTGCCTGGCTTGGCAAAAATCGGATTGGAAGAAGACGATGCCCGTGAATATCAGATGGACATATTCCACACGGTACTGCTGAAGGATGTCATCATGCGAAACCAGATAAGAAATGTGCCATTCTTGGAAAATCTCGTTCGTTTCCTTGCCGATAATACGGGCAATCTCATCTCCGCCAACAGCATCGCCAAGTATATGAAATCGCAAGGTGAATCCATCACCTCTACTGTCATCATCAATTACATCTCTTTCCTTTGCAAGGCATACATTCTGCACAAGGTGAACAGATTTGACATTCATGGCAAACGAATCTTCGAGACCAACGATAAGTTTTACTTCGAGGACAATGGCATCCGCAACGCTTTGGCTGGTGGAACAAGAGATGGTGACATAGAAAAAGTGATTGAGAACATCATCTATCAGCATCTTATCCGCTTGGGGTATCAAGTGTATGTAGGTCAACTGCAAGCTGGTGAAATCGACTTCGTATGCACCAAGCCCGATGGACAGCGTATCTATGTGCAAGCCTCCTACATCATAGCCGACATGGCTACAAGAGAAAGGGAGTTTGGTAATCTCAGAGCCATCAATGACAACTACCCAAAGTACGTCATCTCCATGACCCCACTGCTCACTCGCAACGATGACAACGGCATCACACATCTCCACCTCCGAAAATTTCTGAAAGAAGGGTTATAGGATACCCCAGTTCGGGATAGTGCAAGCAACTAATCCTAGTTGTTTGCTCTATTTCCCATAGGGCATACGTCTTCCTACCATACTATATATAATATGGTAACTTAAAGTCATAATAAGTTTGTATTTCCTGCTAACGGTTAAAACAAACTCAATTGGGTTGTATGCTCGATGCAGTATCCTGACAGTGCCTTCGGCTTGTTGTCAAAGAAACAATAAGCCCCCAGAGCAGAAATGATATTCATGATAAAGTTGCCTACAGATCTATGGCGTGAATGTACAATTTGCGCTGTATTCTTTAGCATATCATTTATTGTCTCGATGATGTATCTTTTTCGCAACATCATTCTATCATAGAATGGCATAAGCTTATTCTTCATGTTGACTCTCAGCCCCGTCACTAATTGTATTCCATCCTCAAAAAGGATATCAAAAAGTCTTTGTGAAATATATCGCAAGCCAAGTGCAGTTTGAATCCATGACACCATCCCATGGTTCCCTTTCCGTCTGTAGCTATTCCCTTGAATACTTTGTTCGCATATCTTCTGAGATTGTGACAAATGGGTATCATGGTTGAGTCCACGAAAGTTATACCAGTGCATCTTCCAAAAGCCTACAAGTTTTGGAAGAACATCATCTGGAAGAAGACTCTTCCTTCCAACTCCACAAAGCGATTATAGGATACTGCTGTAGGAAACTGCTTCTTCAGTACAATCTTTATAAATGAGAGATAATAATGCTTGAAATTACGATAACTCCCGAAGTGGAACAACAGGAGAATTGTCATAATCTCGCTGTCCGACATTGTGGCTGAACGCCTACGTCGAGAGGTAACCTTTGATGATATTAACACTTTTTGGGCATTTTCTGCATCAAAATGTTTGCAAAACTCATCGATAATACAAAATATTTCTGTAACTTTGTCCTTGGTAATCATTTGGTAGTCTTTTAATATTATTCGTAACTATCTGATTTACAACTACAAAGATACGAAAAATATTTGAGACTACCAAATTTCTAACCCTTTTCCTTTATCCCGAACTGAGGTCTTATTATTTTTATCGGCTCTTCACGTCACTCCACTTCGGAGGACACACACCGAGTAGATTCTTGACAAAGAAGTCGTAACGCTTATGCTCGCCAAAGAGTTCGCCCATGGTATGATGAACGCCAGGGAGAACCACGAGTTCAAAATCCTTGCCTGCCTTGATGAGCGCATTTGCCACTTGATAGGTGCTTGACGGATCCACATTGTCATCCAACTCGCCCACCACCAACATCAAAGGTCGTTCCAACTTATAGGCATTCTCCACATTGCTGCACTCCACGTAGCTAGAGTCGATAGGATAACTCATCCACAACTCATTCCACCAGATTTTATCCATGCGATTGTCGTGACAGCCACAGCTACTATAAGCAGCCTTATAGAAATCACCATGCAACAACACAGCCGTGGTACTCTCCTGACCTCCCGCAGAAGCACCAAAGATGCCCACTCGCTCCGCATCCATATAAGGATACTTCTTGGCAGCAGCCTTGATCCACAATTCTCGGTCAGGGAAGCCAGCATCCTTCAGATTCTTATAGCAAACCTCCTCAAACTTCTTGCCACGCCATGCAGTTCCCATACCATCAAGCTGAACGACGATAAATCCAAGCTCAGCCAATGAGGTCATGTTCCAATTGTAAGGCAAGAAACTCTTAGGGGTATAAGCATCTCCAGGCCCTGCATAGATATATTCGATGACAGGATATTTCTTAGTCGGATCAAAGTTAGTTGGGCGTTGGATGATGCCCCACATATCCGTTTTTCCATCACGTCCCTTGGCTACAAACACTTCCGGGGCAACCCATCCATGTTGCTGGAGTCGGCTGATGTCGGCAGATTCCAAAGTCTTGAGCAATTTGCCTGTATCGGCATCACGCAACACGGTGACCGGTGCTTGGTCCACCTTAGAATACGTATCTACAAGATAACGATAATCGTAGCTGAACACAGCAGAGTGATTTCCTTCCCCAGGTGTCAACTCCACCATGTTTTTGCCATCCATACCTATTTTATAATAATGTATCAAGTAAGGGTCTTCCTGAGGATGCACACCACTGGCAGAAAAATAGACAACGCTCTTTGCCTCATCCACTCGCTGCACCTCTCTTAGACACCAAGCTCCCTTAGTCACCTGTCTGACCACCTTTCCCTTCTCCACATCATAGAGATAGAGATGGTTCCAGTTGTCACGTTCACTGGTCCAAAGAAGTTGCTTGCCATCTTTGACAAACTGTCGCCACATTCTAGCATAGTTGACAAACTTATCAGAACGTTCTTCGACGATGGTACGAAGCTTGCCAGAGGCAGCATCCATCGCCAACACCTGATAGAGATGATGACCACGCTGGTTGTACTCCATCGTCACCTCTTTGCTGTCCGGTGTCCATTGCATCCATTCCAAGGCATATTGGTTCTCTAGCAGATGAGGATCAGCTTCCACCTTGTTCCCCGTTTTCACATCTATGATAACTGGCAAATGCTGAGGGAGAGCATCACCCGGCTTGGCATATTCTTGCTTGTGAAGGATAGGCTGCAACTGGTCTGCTGGCGACGACTCCACATAATAAGCATAACGCTTCTCTACCGGAATACGCTTGCAAACAAAGAGATGGCTACCATCCGGACTCCATTGTATGCGGTTGCTGTAATACATACCGATGGTTCCATCCTGCGTCAAGATACGCTTTACGGAATAAGGCTTGCCCACTTCGTGGAGCACCACATTATATCCTTCGATATATGCCTCCATCTTTCCATCCGGCGAAGGTACCGGAAAAGCCTGGTTCTCTTCATCCACTTCCATCCAATGACGCTCATGATGACGACCAAACTGAGGTTTGGGAGCCGAATGCTGCTTCAAGCCTAACGCCTTCTCCATCGCCTGACGACTATCATAACTCTTAGCCTCCATCTTATCAGCATCAAAACTGACATACTTTTTCCCCTTCGGAGTGGCTACTTGATAATGAAGTACATGAGAGGAGTCACACCAAGCGGTGGAACGTGCCCAATGAAAAACAGAGTCGGCACTGAACTGATGGCGCAAGGCGTAAGCACGATTATAATCTTGCAGTGTCCCTTGAGCCTGCGATTCAGCACATGCCAGGAACAGCATTGAAAACATGAGGGATTTCATCCCCTTACAGATCATATGATTCATTTTCTCGATTTGTTACTTTGATAAAATGTTTTGCAAATGCAATAAGCAAGTGCAAAAGTACGCATATTTCTGTGAAAAGCCGCATATTTCTCATAAATCTTTCGTATATTTGCAAGATATTTTATAAGAAACAGACAATGAGAAAAGCAATCGTAATGGGTGCCACGTCTGGCATCGGAATGGAAGTGGCAAAATTGCTGGCTGGCAATGGCTGGCAAGTGGGTATCGCAGGAAGACGAGTAGAAAGACTCGAAGCTTTGACGCAAGAGGTGAACGAAAGAAGCAAGAGCAAAGACTTTCTAGGCAAAGCCATAGCCCAAGGTGAAATCACAAGCTATAAAGTCATCGATGTGACCTCCCCCAATGCTCCTTTGCTCCTCCTCGAATTGATCGAGGAGATGGGCGGCATCGACCTTTACTTCCATAGCTCAGGCATTGGATGGCAGAACAACTCCCTCGACATAGAGAAGGAGTTGAAGACAGTGGAGACCAATGGCGTGGGCTTCGTCAGGATGGTGGATACTGCTTTCAAGTGGTTTGCCGACCGTCAGAAGAAAGGCAGAATAGCCTGCATCACCTCGATCGCCGGAACCAAGGGACTAGGCGCAGCCCCAGCTTATTCCTCCACCAAGCGTTTCCAAAACCATTACTTGGAATGCCTCAGTCAGCAAGCCCACATGCGTCATCTTCCCATCTCCGTCACCGACATCCGTCCTGGCTTCGTGAAGACCGACCTCATCGCTGGCAGCAGCTATCCTTTGCAGTTGTCGCCTTCCGATGTAGCCGTCCATATAGTCCGTGCCATTGAGAAGGGCAAAGAGGTGAAAGTCATCGACTGGCGCTACTCTCTCCTCGTCTTTTTCTGGCATCTCTTGCCAAGATGGATATGGACAAGAATAAGGATTACATCATAATCTTATTCGGCGTAATTCTCACCATTCATTTTCTTTAAAAATCAGCGAAAACGAGACTTTTTTCTAGCTTTTCGCTGATTTTTAAAGAAGCCTACATACTCCCCAAGCGATTTATAACGGCACTAAAGACCCTTGCATTGACGAAGTTTTGAAAATCAGGATTTCCAAAATAGGTCTGTACAAACTCAGTCTTTTCTTCCAACATACCAGCAACAATCGTAATGATGTCATCGTTGAAGGTGATTTGTGCAGCCTGCTTATCACCATTCTTCACCGCATTCACAAAATCTACGCTTTTAGCAATGCGAGTAGGCAACTCGCTGATTTGCCTTTGCACCTCATCCTCGTTTTTCCATTCTATCCCACCAAAGCTTTCATTGAAATCCTTAATGATGTTAGACAAAGAATCTGGTTCTGGCTGTGGTATTCCACCACCCTGACCTACAGGCACAGGATTCACCTCGGCATTTTCATTTTCCAAGACAATAGCACGTTCCTCTTCCTTGACAATGCGATACTTATCGAAATCAACATTGTCCAATAGTCCATCCGTATCATCATCCATTCTCAACTTTGGGAGTTTCTTTACCAACAGCGAGCAGAAAATATATTGCTTCTCCCATTCTGTACTTTCAAAAGGCATGATAGCAGAGAAGTAAGGATAGCAACGATTGAAGTTCTTGATAGCTCCCTTGCATTTCACTTGCCCTTCTTCATCCAATTTTTCCTTGAATCTGGTCGTTACGGCATCCAAAATGGCATCTATCTTCGGACGGTCTTCATCAGTTCCACTCAATTTCAAATCTACAACCTGCTCGATGTCATCTTGCACATAGAAGTTATACCCTTCAATGGTCTCCGTGAGGTCATTCAACTTATTGGCATCCGATTCACCAAGCAATATCGTCGTCTTATAATACTCTTGAAAAGCCATCTTGATTAGCTCTGGATCATTGGCGAAATCAAGTACAAAGGTATCCTGCTTCTTAGGATGACAACGATTCAGACGTGACAAAGTTTGCACAGCCTTCAAGCCTGAGAGCATCTTATCTACATACATCGTATGCAAAAGAGGCTGGTCATAGCCTGTCTGAAACTTGTCTGCCACTATCAAGATACGCTCTACGATACCATTCTTGTCACAAAACTCTTTCTTCGCCAAGACCTTCTCCTTGGTTGGTTCCAAGAGCACGTCAATACGTCGAAGCACCATAAAAGGCAGGATGATTTTCTTGTAATCACCTTTCTCAAAGGCATGTACCAATACATCATTGGCTATATTCCAAATGAAGGAAAAGAGGCTGTTATATTGTTTGGTTTCCATTGTAGATATGATTTAATGCGATGATTCTTTGTCTTGCAACTCCCCGACAAGATTACATTTCCACTCATTCTACATATCCACTATCAACAAGAAACGGCATAGGCGTTCACATTTGTATTCCTCCGAGCAAATCATGAAATTTCCTAGGTTTCAACTAGCCAGAAGAAAACGCGTAAACGTCTTTCTCATAAAATAGTGCCAAGCCACGGATTATCGCCAGCAACTCATTGCCAACCATCCTTGGGATGACACTGCAAAAGTAGTGAAAAGATTTGATACTAGCAAATATTTAATAGCTTTTCTGCAAACTACAAGTAAATACCAACACAAAATAGAGCATTTACATAGAAAGAGGAAAACTCAGCAAATACAAAAAAGCCCAGTAGTCTAACTAGTATGGCCACCACCTTTTTTCATTTTGGTTTTCCATTTTCATTCTCCCTTCACTTTTGCTACATCGCATCTGATATTCAGCAACTTGCAGTGAAGGGACAACAAGGTGAGACTTCTCCCTACAACCCTCCTGTGGGGTTTAATGATTTTAGTTGACCACTTTTACTCTTATTCATGAGGTAGGTTGACTCTGTTAATACTTATTTATCATTTGAGTTGACTACTCCTTAGAACAAAGGTAATACCTCTAAGCTCAAAGGGCGCTATCACTAAGGACGAAGAGGGCTATCGCTAAGGACGAAGGGGAGCATTCCTAAGGACGAAGGGGCGAAAACTTCACTCTAGCGATCGTCCCACTATAGTGAAACATATGTTTGTCGGTAGCGAGACATATGTCCGGGCGTAGTGGAACATAAGTTTGGGCGTAAAGGAAAGGTCGCCGAGAAGGAGTTTTTCACCCTCTGACTCCCACTCCGACCCGATGCGCCCCTATTATTTCCTCCCTACTCCAACCACTACGACTTCATATGCCGTAGCTATCGTAAAAAAAAGATGTTGTATGTCGTATCCTTACAAAACCGAGCATAAAGAAATGTCCCTTCACTGTAACTTTCTGACAATCAAGCATTATTACAGAAAAATGAAGGGAGCTTGCATTATCATTTCATTTTTAAAAAGCCTAACTTCACAAGGAGTTTATGACTTTCCATACCAATCTTCATCACTCCTCCCCATTGAGGCATTCCCCAGTCTCATAGCTCTGCGTCATATCCTTCAGCATCGCTATCATTTCCTGGCGAAGGCTCTCAGGTCGCAACACGATGAGATTCCTGCCATGCCAAAGCATCTCTTGCAAGAAGTCGTAGCTAGGGCGAACGGTCAAGTCATATTCACGATACATGCCGTCTGGCGATTCCCTCACCCTCTCCTGACTCTCATGCTATGGCACTTCCTCAATATAGTTGTACTCAGGATAGAAGGCACGGATGCGAATCTTCTCTGGCTCTATATTGTCCATTTTATAGATGCCAAAGCAATCCTCGTAATAACGATCGGGAGTCAAGAATCGCCTCATCTTCGCCGACAGCGGATGCTTCTCGCAAATCACCTTCATATAGGAAATTCGGTCGAAAGGAAGATACCTCACTCGCTTCTTTTCATCGGCAAAGGCATCATCAGCCTCGGCACATGGATTGGCTTTCCCTTCGGCCGCCGAACTTTGTTTCTTCACTCCTCGTTCTTCACTCTTCACTCCTATCACATACCATCGCTGCTTGAAGAGTCTCACGAAGGCAGGTTGCAGCACCATGTCCTTCTCCTCGCCATAAGCCGTGGTGTAGAGGAACTTCAAGAGATACTGCTTGTCTATCGCACCGAGGATGTCATCCAGATATTCCGAATGATAAGGCGGTTTGTCGAGCATCACCTTGTTGTGGTATTGCAACAGGTTGCCCAAGGAGGCGAGGCGCATGGAACTCAGCATCCACTCCGTCACATCGTCACACTCCACGGGGTCTTTCTTCAGATAATAGCATGACCATTAACGGATGCAAAGGTAAGGAGATACTCTGCCAAAATGTGACAGAGACCATACTTATCCAGCGCAAAGATAGAAAAAATCGGAAAGAACCGCACCTCTCCATCATTTTTCGATCATCCTAGCGCCGATTAATGGAAGAAATGTTGTAACTTTGCACCCCACAAACGCAAAAACATATCAGATAACAAAGAAGTTTTTAGAATAATATAAGACAATGAAAAAAGGACTTTTCGCTCTCGCCTTGGGAACATTCACTCTTGGCATGGCAGAATTTATCATCGAGGGAATCATCACGGATGTAGCCCACGATATGAACGTTTCGATTCCACAAGTGGGGCATCTCATCTCCATCTATGCACTGGGCGTTTGTGCCGGTGCTTTTTCCCTGATACTGATGCACAAGTATCGCCCCAAACACATACTTCTGTTTCTTGCATCGCTCATCACCCTCAGTGCCGCCATCGCTGCCATCGCCCCAAGCTTTTGGTTGCTTCTATGCGCCCGATTCATCCAGGGTCTTCCCCATGGAGCTTACTTCGGAACAGGCACCATCGTGGCAGTGAAGATTGCCAAGGAAGGCAAGGGAACGAGTGCCGTGGCGATGATGTGTGCCGGTATGCCATTCGCCAACTTGATGGGTGTGCCGCTCGGTACATTCCTGAGCCACAACCTCTCGTGGCGAGCACCTTTCCTCATGTCCATCTTGCTGGGTCTCATCACCCTCTATATGATTTACCGATGGGTGCCCAATGTGGAGGCATTGCCTAACAATGGCATGAAGGCGCAGTTCCGATTCTTGCGCAACCTAGTGCCATGGCTCATCATCGCAGCCACCTTCCTGGGCAGTGCCGGCATGCTGAGCTGGTTCAGCTATATCTCGCCATTGCTCCAGATGGAAGGTGGATTCAGTGCCAGCAGCATCTCCTTGCTGATGATTCTCGCAGGTGGCGGTATGGTGGTGGGCAATCTGACGAGCGGTCCGCTGTCCGACAGGTTCAAGCCGGGTCGCATCACCAGTTGCTATCTTGTGCTTGCAGCCACAAGTCTTTTGCTCACCTTCTTCTTCAGTGCTTACGCTTGGGCAGTAGCGGTGCTGATGTTCTTCACTTGTGTCTGTCTCTTCGGTGTCGGTTCGCCAGAGCAGTACCTCATCGTGAAGCACTCTGAGGGTGGCGAAATGCTGGGCGGCTGTTGCATTCAGGCAGCCTTCAATTCGGGCAATGCGCTCGGAGCCTTGCTCGGTGGCATCCCTATCTCCTTGGGTATGGGCTACAACTACCCTGCCCTCATCGGTGTGCCCTTGACCTTAGGCGGTGCCATCTGCCTTTACATTTTCCACAAACGCTTTGAAGGTCCCTCCACTTTGGGGAAATAATATATAGGCAAAAAAATGCGGCAAAAATCATCGCCACAGAGAAATAATTCAGTGGTGAGATAGATGAACTATTGAAAGAAAAAAAGTCACAAAAACATCCACATTTATCCATTATAGAAGATAAAAACACAAATCTCCACACTTTCATCCACTATAAAAGATAAAAATCGCAAAATTTATCCATTATAAAAGATAAAATTCGTATCTTTGCCAAAAATATCCATTATAAAAGATAAATTTATGGCTACAATCATCCGTCAAGCATACATTGACAAGATAGAGAAATATCTTGGAAAGGAAACTATCATCGTACTAGTGGGACAACGTCGTGTTGGCAAAAGCTACATGATGAAGACCGTTCGTGACCAAAAGGCTAGCAACCCTGACAACAACATCATCTATATTGATAAGGAGAAAAGAGAATTTGACAGTATCAGAAACTATCAAGACCTCAACCAGTACATAGATGAGCACTTCGTTGCCAGCAAACACAACTATATTCTCATCGACGAGATACAAGACATCACGGAGTTTGAGCGAAGCATCCGAAGTTTCCGTACCGAACCAAACACCGACATCATCATCACTGGTAGCAATGCCAAGATGCTGAGCAACGAACTGAGCACCCTCATCGGCGGCAGATACAAGGAGATATACATCCAGTCGCTCAGCTATGAAGAGTTCCTCGTCTTCCATCAGCTACCAGACAACGATGATTCTCTCGCCAAATACATACAGTATGGCGGTCTGCCTGGCTTGGCAAAAATCGGATTGGAAGAAGACGATGCCCGTGAATATCAGATGGACATATTCCACACGGTACTGCTGAAGGATGTCATCATGCGAAACCAGATAAGAAATGTGCCATTCTTGGAAAATCTCGTTCGTTTCCTTGCCGATAATACGGGCAATCTCATCTCCGCCAACAGCATCGCCAAGTATATGAAATCGCAAGGTGAATCCATCACCTCTACTGTCATCATCAATTACATCTCTTTCCTTTGCAAGGCATACATTCTGCACAAGGTGAACAGATTTGACATTCATGGCAAACGAATCTTCGAGACCAACGATAAGTTTTACTTCGAGGACAATGGCATCCGCAACGCTTTGGCTGGTGGAACAAGAGATGGTGACATAGAAAAAGTGATTGAGAACATCATCTATCAGCATCTTATCCGCTTGGGGTATCAAGTGTATGTAGGTCAACTGCAAGCTGGTGAAATCGACTTCGTATGCACCAAGCCCGATGGACAGCGTATCTATGTGCAAGCCTCCTACATCATAGCCGACATGGCTACAAGAGAAAGGGAGTTTGGTAATCTCAGAGCCATCAATGACAACTACCCAAAGTACGTCATCTCCATGACTCCATTGCTCACTCACAACGATGACAACGGCATCACACATCTCCACCTCCGAAAATTTCTGAAAGAAGGTTTTTAAGTTACTTCTGCTTGAACAAGAATCGCGCCAAGCCATAAACATATCGTCTGAAGCCTGGCTGGCAAATCATTCTGCGGAAAAGGCCTTCTCTGCCCCTTTTGAAACAAATAAAAACGAAAAGGGCATATCTTATAAGAGCTAATACAGAAACTTTTGCTAACTTTGCAAACGAAAGATGACAACAAACTTAATGATAAAAACCAATTAATAAATAAAGAAAACAATGAAGAAGAAAGTGATGATTCTCTCTTTGGCTTTTCTCATTTGCTGCGGAACGTCCCATGCAGCAGATAAGAATCGCATACGTGCCTCCTTCGACCAAGGTTGGACTTTCCGTCTCTGCAAAAGTCATGCTGATGCCACCGAAGTAATCCGACAGCTTGGCGTGGCGAATCCTGGACTGAGCCTCAACCAGCCAACCGCCAAGAAGACGAAGGTAACCGATGACACGGAACCTGAGCAGGCACAAGTGACGGCTAGCGAAGTCACCACATCGAAAGCCTCGCAAGCATCTAGCGACAAGAATTTCCGTCCAGTCACCATCCCCCATGACTGGAGCATCGAACTGCCCTTCGATCCAAAGGTGGGAGGTTCGGCTGGTTATCTCCCCGGCGGTCAAGGCATCTACAGCAAGGATTTCTCGCTCCCTGCGGAATGGCAAAAGCGAATGAGACAAGGCGAGAAGATCACCATCAACTTTGATGGCGTATATCATCGTGCCACCGTTTGGCTCAATGGGCATCGCCTCGGCTACCACATGTATGGTTACACCGGTTTTGCCTTCGACTTGACACCTTATATAATAATAGGAGGCAAGAACCGATTGGTAGTGCATGTCGATAGAGAGGAACAATCTCGCTGGTACACCGGCTCTGGCATCTATCGCCATGTCTGGTTGCAAGCCACCAACAAGGTGCATGTCAAGGAGCACGGCATCTTCGTTTCCACCCAGAACGACGGTACGGTGAAAGTGCAGACGGAAATCATCGGCGATAGCAACTGCAAGATTTCCTATACCATCTTAGATAGACTGGGCAAGAAGGTCGCAACAGCTACAACGAAATCAGACAATGGCATTGCGCTCTTGAAAAGCAACGACATCGGGGCGGCAGCCACCACCCTGCAAGTGAAGAATCCACAGCTCTGGAGCACGGAATCGCCTACGCTCTACACTCTCCTCACAAAGGTATTTGACAGCAAAGGCAAACTGGTGGATGAAGTAGAGACACCTTTCGGATTCCGTGAGATTCGCTTCGATGCCAATACCGGTTTCTACTTGAACGGCAAGAACATGAAGTTGAAGGGCATGTGCTTGCACCAAGATGCCGGCAGTTTGGGTGTGGCAGTGCCAGAGGAGGTTTGGTTGCGCCGTCTGAAAGCCATGAAAGAAATCGGCTGCAACTCCATCCGCTGTTCCCACAATCCCCCATCACCAGAGTTCTTGAACATCTGCGACTCCCTCGGTTTGTTGGTACTCGACGAGGCTTTCGACAAATGGAAATCGGGCTACTATGAGCCATTCTATGACGAGAACGCCCACCAAGACATCGCCGACATGGTGCTGAGAGACCGCAACCACCCTTCCGTCATCATCTGGAGCATCGGCAACGAGGTGCAGGAAGCTTGGGACAAAGACAATGTTGGTGTGGAGAGAGCCAAGGAACTGAACGCCATCGTGAAGAGTATCGACCCTACTCGTCCTACGATGATAGCTTGTCAACAGGGATTCGAAAACAAGATTGGCAATGTGACCGACCTCGTGGGCTACAACTACCTAGAGCCTCGCATGATCAACGACCACAAGCGATTCCCTAACAGAAAGATGTTTGTCAGTGAAGCCTTCGTCTATTACTCTGGACTTCGAGAGAACTTGGTGCGTGACTTCGTGGAGCATAATCCTTGGCATTTCGTAGAGGAGAATCCTTTCATCGCTGGTTCATACGTTTGGGCTGGTGTCGATTATCTCGGCGAGTCTTCCCCATGGCCTGCCAAGGGTTGGTGCTCCTGTCCTTTCGACATGACATTGAAGGAACGTCCTCAGGCAGCCTTCTATCATCCGGCTTGGAATCCAGAGAAGGAATACCTGAAGTTGGTGGTTCGTGACAACTGTTTCGACCAAGCCATGGGCACCGACCACTGGCAATATCCACCGATGGCTGATACTTGGGACTTGCCTTATACCGACTCTCGCTGTGTGGAAGTGAGATGCTACACCACTTGCGACTCGGTGCAGTTCTACTTCCCGATGTGGAGCAATCCTCAGTTGCCGCTGAAGCCACGTGTCACCAAGGACTATCCCGACCATTGCATCACCATACAGTTGCCAGCCCGTCAAGGTAAGGTGCTAGCCGTGGGGTACAAGGATGGCAAGGAAGTGTTGAGAGACTCGCTCATCAATCATGGTCCTGTGGCAGATGTCCGTCTCAATGCAGACTATACTACATTGGCGGTATCGAAGAGCGATTACACGATTATTCCAGAGATGAGCAATGCCATGCAGAAGAATGCTGGCATCAAAAATAAGAATGGTCTATTGCCTACTAGCACTGTTTCCCATATCCGCCTCACGTCAGTGGACAAGGATGGCCTCATCCAACAGATGCAGCCGAAGAAGTTCCGTGTAGAGGTGGAAGGTCCTATTCGCTTGCTCGGTGTAGAGACTGGTGATATGAGAAGAATGGAGTCTTGGCGCACCACCGAACTGAAGACCTATTTCGGTGAAGGATTGGTGAGATTGCAATCCACCACCAAGCCAGGCATCGCTCGTGTCAAGGTCTTTGTCGAAGGCTTCGACAAGCCATTCGTCAAGGAAATCGTTATCAAGTAAGAATAAGGCACTTGTCAATGACAAGCCAGAAAATAATGGCGGTTAGCCCATCATCCCGAAAAAGGATGTGAGGCTAACCGCCAATATTTTTATATCATATCTTATGGAATGACTTCTTAGAAGGCGAGAATTGGGCGCATAGGGTTAATACTGCGACAGCTTGTCGCAGTTTTTAGTATCTCCTCAAAGGTCGATACTTAATGGTATATATTTGGTTGAAGTAATTCTTCCAGGTATTCGGCTCCTTGTCATCATCCCGAACAATGCGGATACCATAGAAGCGAGTGCCAGTATCTCGATACTCCTTGAAGCGAGCGAGCATCGACTGCGGAGGGTCGGGAATCAAGAAATCGGTTATCCACAACACATCGGCATTCACATAGTGCAAGCCGTCATTATCCAGCAACTCAAACATCTGCTTCATCATCTTCTTCGCCGAAGTTCCGCCACCGATAAATGGCAAATGAGTCGTGGATGGCTGACGCCGAACAGATCGCCCAGTGGAAGCAAAGCCTGAATGAGAACCACTATCAGAAAAAGAAGAATTGCCCGAAGCTGTAGATGCAGAAGAATCCGTGCTATCTGCGGAATTCGCAAGAGAAAAATCTTCAGCCGAGACATTCAGTCCCAACTTTCTCAATCGCTGCGCCTTCCTCTTCTCCATCAAGTCGATAGCCCTCGTACTCACCGAGAAGTCGATGAGGAAGCAATCACGCTCCAATTCCTCCGCCGTCTCTTCGAGCAGAGCTATCAAGGTAGAGGAGATGCGTTCTGGCGTGCCATACATACTAGCCGAAGTATCGAGACAGACTATCATCGGACCCTTGCGAGAGGCATGGGTAAAACCAAGCTTGCGAGAAGGCTTCGCCATCTCACTCTTATAGCGGAAAGTCTGGAGCCTTCGCGTACGATACTTATATATAAAGAGTCCCTCCATATCCTCGTCACTATACTGGGCAAGTTCGAGAGGAAGCAAGGAGTTGAGGTCATCGCCCACGGTGATACCCTCGATGTCACTACCAGCGGAATGCTCCATCTTCATATCCACACCCGAAGCTATCGTGAGACGATCCTTGCCATTGGCATCCGCCACACGTCCCATCTTCGCCACAATCTCCTTGATTTCGGGATAGCGGTCTTGCACCTTCATCTGATTCAGTCGGCGTTCAAACTCGGTCTCTGTCCAACCGTTTGTCATCAACTCCCAAGCCTGTACGGCTCTCTGTTCCGAGACACCTTTCATCTTGATGTTGCGAGTCACCTGGTCCATCATACGGATTAATCCCGTCTCGAAGTTGTTCTGACGAATGGAGATATAATCCTTGAGTTTCTGCAAGGTCTGTCGCTCGATGCAAGCCTTCCAATCATTTACCAATCGCTCCCAATTCTCATTTTTGGTAGCGCCATCGCCTTGAAACAAGCGGATGAAGAATGGTTTGTCGAAGCCATCGTCCTCATGCTCCATCGCCAACTGGTTGAGCAATGGATGCCACACTTTCTCATCCATTCGTTTGAAGTTGGTCCAGTCGAGCACATCATCAGCCCGATGGTTCTCCGTCCAAGCTCGTTGACGTTGGAAGCGGATATGATGCACGCTCTCCACGATAAACTTGCCCACACAATCGTAGAACACCTTGCTCTTGATTTTACTGTTGACCACCTGCCTCTCAAACTTCCTCACCTTCTCGCCAGTGCAAAGCGTCACCTCCAAGGTGAAGAGGTGAACGAGATAGTCTTTCAGTGGATCGACCTTCAGATTCCAAGGCATGACAGAGGCAGACGGTTCAGGAATCACCACCTGCCCCGTCTTGCAAAACTCGTCCAGCATATTGAGATAATACTGGGCTTCCGCCAAGTCCTTATTGGTTTGATAGTTCATTTATTCGTAGAGTTTCATTGTGTCCTGTCTGGTGAAGGCAAGTTCCTTGTAGAAGTCCCGGAGATAAGCTGAGATTTCCGCCTTGTCATCCGCCGAAACGAAGAGATTATCGCCCAATTGTCGTTCGAGCGAAGTCAAGCCATCGGACAACGACTCTATCTCTCCCTCATAATCTCTTCCATCGTCAGGATTCTTGCGAACACGATGGTATTGGATGTCCTCGGCGAGTGCCTTCTTCATTTCCACCAACTTGTCGGCGAAAGGAGCAAAGAGCGAACGAATCACGATGGAGCGAATAGCATCCCGCTCCTCCGGTTCCTGCCACAGACAGTGGTAAATAGGCAACAAGTCGCAAATATCCACCTCTTCCCTATCCTGCATGAAAGCCGAAGTACGGAGCAAACGAACGATGTTCTTCCATCGGCGGTCGCTCACATAGATGTTTCTGCGCTCAGCAGCCTCATCGACATTCACCGCCCGGAGTGCCTTTCGAATGCGAGAAATGGCATCGAGTACTTCCTCTTTTACACCGATTTTGTCAATAGCTTGGCTCCATTCCGCATATTCGGCTGGTGAAATTGAAACATCAGCACCTATTTGCTCATCAGAAATTGTATCCTCAAACAAATCCGTTGAATTGACTTTCCCTTCGGCCGTCGAACTTTGTTTCTTCACTCTTCGTTCTTCACTCTTCACTTCTAAACAGCTCTTCACTTCTAATAGCATCGCCCGGAAGTTCTTCTCCATCTTGATCGGTCGGCTCTCGATGCGAATCACGAATCGATCCCATAGTGCCTCCAATCCCTCGCCCTTGGCAGGCAACTCATTACTTGCCGCCACGAGGAGTTTCAACGGAAGGTGCATCTCCCGATTACCATTGCGGAATATCTTTTCATTGATGACGGTGAGGAGCGTATTTTGGATAGCCGGTCCCGCCTTCCAAATCTCATCGAGAAAGACCACATCGGCTGTAGGCAGATACCCATCCACCGCACGTTCGTAAGTATCCGAAGTTTTCAACTTCTGAATACTCACAGGACCAAAGATCTCATCCGGTGTGGAAAAGCGTGACATGAGATACTCAAAACTGTGAGCATCCCGAAAGGCGTTCTTCAACTGGCGAGCCACCATACTCTTCGCCACACCCGGAGGTCCCAAAAGGATAATGCTCTCGCCTGCCAAAGCGGCAAGTAGCGAGAGCGATATTTCTGTCTCTTTCTCATAGATGCCTCGGTTCATCTCCCGAAGCAAGAGCTTGAATCTTTCTATCATAATGATCTATACTTATATGTACTTCTTCACACCATAGCTAGTAACGATGATACCCATCAACCAAGCAGCCAACCCGACATCATAGAAATAAAGTTTCGGTGTCTTCGTCTTAATGGTAGGATTAGACAAAATGGTAAGCGTAATTACTGGTAAAAACCTAAACATTCGAGAAATAACATCATCTAATGTTCTTTTTATCAATTCCTTATCCATTACTGTGACAAATTTAAAGTTCAACTTTAAATTTGTCACAAAGGTAATCATTATATATTAAATAGCCAAAAGTCCCATCTATCTTTTTGCTTTTTTTATAAGATTTCAATTAAGAAAAAAGCGGATGCTCGGCTCTTTCTCTTGCCAAGCATCCGCTTCTTATCTGATATACCTTATTTATAATATATAAGGGATTACTTTACATTACCTACCTTGATGAGGTATTCTGCTATCTGGACAGCATTAAGGGCTGCACCCTTGCGAATCTGGTCGCCAGTGAGCCACAAGGTGTTACCGTTGTCATCAGCCAAGTCCTTACGGATACGGCCTACATAGACATCGTCCTTGCCTGCGCTCTCCAATGGCATTGGATAAACGTAGTTCTGAGGATCGTCCTTTACGGTTACGCCTGGAGCTGCCTCCAAAGCCTTGCGGATTTCCTCTACACTCAATGGCTTCTCTGTCTCAAACCATACGCTCTCTGAATGAGAACGAAGAGAAGATACACGAACACAAGTAGCACTGGTGCGAACATCGGAGTGCATAATCTTGCGAGTCTCATTGTACATCTTCATCTCCTCCTTGGTGTAGTCGTTAGGAGTCATCTTGTCGATCTGAGGAATCACGTTGTAAGCCAACTGATGTGGGAACTTATTGATAGTCTTAGCCTCTCCTGTCTCCACGAGTTCCTTGTACTGCTGCTGAAGCTCAGCCATGGCTGCTGCACCGGCACCAGAGGCACTCTGATAAGAAGAGATGTGAATCTTCTTGATATGGCTCAAGTCGTCGATAGGCTTCAAGACCACTACCATCATGATGGTGGTACAGTTAGGGTTGGCGATGATGCCGCGAGGGCGGTTGAGGGCATCCTCGGCGTTCACCTCTGGCACTACCAAAGGAACATCGTCACACATACGGAAAGCACTTGAGTTATCTATCATCACCGCACCATACTTAGTGATTGTCTCGGCAAACTCCTCAGAGGTGCCACCACCAGCAGACGTGAAAGCAATATCGACATCTTTAAAGTCATCGTTATGCTGCAAAAGTTTGACCTCATAGTCCTTTCCCTTGAAGTTGTATTTTCGTCCGGCAGAACGCTCAGAACCAAACAACACCAAATCATCCATAGGGAAATTTCTCTCAGCAAGGATACGCAGGAATTCCTGTCCTACTGCGCCACTTGCACCAACAATTGCTACTTTCATAATCGAATCTTTTAATTTATAAAGTTGTTATAAGTGAATCTTATGGAAAAGAAGGGATGCTCCTTTCCAGCCCGATGATCTTTCATCTTCCAGCCCGATGATTTCTCATCGTTTTGTCAGCCAAAAACCGCTTATCCTCTCAAATCCGCTGCAAAGTTAAGACTTTTTCTACAATATCAAGCATAAAATCCCAAAAATTATTGCTTTTTGCTGCAATTTTATCTTTTTTGCTTACTTTTCTGCTAGAATTCGCAAGAAAATGGAGAAAAAATAGTTGCTATTACGTTTGGTAGTTCAAAAGAAAACTTGTACCTTTGCCTACAAATAACAGAAGAAAGAAAATATGGAATGGCTTAAAATAACAACCAATAGCGAAATCATCCGGATTCCAACCGATGAGATTATTTTCATCAAAGGCGATGGAAACTACTCCGACATATTCCTTGCCAACGGCAAAAAAGAAAATGTAATTAGCCAGTTGCACGACCTGATGGACAAGTTGACTGCCCTCAACTACAGTCCGTTCTGTCGAGTAGGCAAAAGCCTCATCATCAATCGCGACTATATCTTCAAGGTAAACCCAGGACTTCAGAGAATCATTCTCTCCAATAGTCGACTGGAAAAAGATATCCTCATCAAGGCATCCAAAGATGCACTTAAAAATCTGAAAGAAAAATTGGATACAGAAGAAGAATTAACTTTAGAAAAGAAAGGAGGTAACTCATGAACGATGATAAGATTTTCATCCAGGACTTCGAAAAAGACAACAAAAAGGGACTCATTATAGTAGATGATGATTCGGATACCATCATCGAGCAGGATGCGCCTGCATCAGACACAAAGTATTCTTCAGCCTCAACGTCAGAAGGAGCTCCGCAACCCCATAAATGGAGATGGATAGCCCTCAGCATCTTCGCATCCGTGGTGTTCTGCTTTGCAGCATACGCTGGTTGGCGACTCTATAATTACTATTATAATATAGGTGTGCCTATCTCGGTAACGCCCGAAGAGAACATTCAGAAACTGGCTGCCCATAACAAAGGCGGCAAGCCTGCCATCACGTTATCTTCCGATTCCATCCTGGGCGTAGC
>ERZ1023666.210-NODE-210-length-26936-cov-21.873219_pt1 | contig 26936 bp, 19 predicted proteins | sample MGYA00380341_ERZ1023666 | MGnify/ENA primary metagenome ERZ1023666 (study PRJEB33179, sample SAMN07448983) | human gut metagenome | biome: Human-gut; feature: Human associated habitat; material: Faeces | host: Homo sapiens | place: India: Bhopal | collected...
ATTGAAAGTTGGCCCCCTTCGGGGACCGGAGGTTACTTGCGAAACTTGAATTACTAAATTCAAAATTATTCTAGAATGAGGTATAGCATAAGTCCATCACTCTGATTATCATTTTGCAAAGATACGAAAAATTATCGGATAGGAATCAAAAAAAGGAGGAAAACTTGCGCTTTCCTCCTTTTATCTGATGTTTTTGTTCTTTCAGGGCTTTCTTGAATCCCTTTTGAAAGATTTTCTTTCAGGGCTTCTTGAATCCCCTTTGAAAGATTTCTTCTTTACTTCATTGGCTCTTTCTCAGGATCGTAGATAGAACGGGTCATTTCCTTGATGCTCAGCTCGGCCATAGCAATCCACTGGTTGCCGGAATAAGCTTCGTCAATCTGCAGCCAGAGATACTGGAACTCATCTTTTTCACTGAACAGTCCTGGAGATGTATATTCCGGAGCTGTGCCGCTTGGCAGCACATCGCTACCCAATTCGCTAATCTTCCATGCTTCGGCAGCAGTAGGGGTATCGCCCACCTTGTTGCTTGCCCAGATGGTGATGTGCTTAGGGTTGTCGTTGTTGCCGTTGTTACGGCCCTTATACCAGAATGATACGCCCTTCACCTTCTTGCCCAGGTCTACACGGATGTAGTGAGGCCATGCAGATGGATCACTCCAACTCATGTGGAAGTAGGTGCCGTTGTTGCCGTCGATGAGGGCTGCGATAGGACCCTCGGATGATTCCTGGTCGTCGGTCCAGAGCTGTGCCTCGGTCAGGCTGATAGGTCCCACCTCGTAGTCCTTGATGTCGGCAGGCACGTAGCCGGCCTTGGCATTCTTGGTGAAGAGCACCTTCTCGCCGCCGTCTCTGCTCACTGCCGTGAATGTGTAGGCGAGTTCGCCATACTTGGCAAAGAGTCCGTCGATCATGATGGAATCGGCATAGGCGCTGGCGTTGAGCACGCGGTGGCCCTTTGCGGGGTCGTCGTAAGCCACCTTAATATAATAGTAGTCTTTGTTCTCTGGAATAGTCCAGTGGAACACCACCTTGCCTGGCTGTTTGCTGTCGATGGTGACGGTCTGCTCTTCGATGTTCACTGCCGGTGCAGTCTTGTCGTCATCAGAGCATGCTGCCATTGTGCCGACAAGGGCCACAGCCGCAAGCATTTTTATGATATTCTTTTTCATCATTGTGTCTTTTTATTTGTTACAATGCTTAAAATTAATAACCCGGAGTCTGTACCACGTGGTCGTTTCGGTTGATGTCGGCTGATGGGATAGGCATCAGATAGTTCATCGGCGACTGGAACTTACGCTCGAATACTACTTCCTGAACCTCGCTGAAGTCGTTGATGTTCTCGGCATCAATGTTCAGGCCCTTCGCCTTTACGTTGAAGTACTTCTCGGCAAGCAGCCAGCGGCGCATATCCCAGAAGTTCTGGTTCTCGAGATAGAACTCGTTCATGCGCTCGTTGCGGATGATGTCGCGCAAGCCTTCCTTGGTGGTAGCCTTGGATGGGTCCTTGCCAAACTGCTCGTAAGCTTCCTTCACGCCTGGTAATCCGGCACGGGTGCGCACCTTGTCAAGGTAGAGGCGGGCATTGGTCAGGTCGCCAGTCTCGGCAAGACACTCGGCGTAGCTCAGGTAAAGCTCTGCCAGTCGGATGAGCGGCCATGGGGTATTGGTGTAGTCGGCACCTGTCTTCGACTTCACCAGGTCTGGATTGATGAACTTCTTGTTCAGGAAGCCTGTTGGTGAATAGTTGCTGGTACGCTTAGAGTTAGCGTCTACACCACGGCTACAGTTGCCACCGAGCACGAAGTCGCAGATAAGTCGACCGTGAGTGTTGTCTGAAGTGAGTGTGTAGTTGGCATCTTCACTATATGCACCGTTGTTGGAAGCACTCAGAATCTCGTAGTAGCCATCCTGGAATGCAACCCAAGCATAGTAGCGTGGCTCGCGGTCGAGGTTGAACTTCTGAGTCTTGCGGCCTGGATATGCCTCGTCCTTGTGAGCCTCATCCACTTCTACCGGATCCCAGCGGTTGGCATAGTCGAATGTCTTGTCCTGGTCGATAGGCAGACCGTTCTTGGTGTAGAAGCGGCTAAGCATGGCAATAGTAGGAGCCACACCATTCCAACCCCATCCACCATTGATGTACGGTATACTCTTGTTCTGCAATCCATAGTAGCCCTCACCACGTGAGTCAGCCCAGATAACCTCAGAGTTGGCACCTGCCTTCTCGTCCTCAGCCGAGTAGTCGGTGATGGTGTAGCGCAGAGCACGCACTTTTGGGTCGGCAGGATAGCCGTTCTTGTTGAGCTTGCAGTCGCTACGGTCGTAGAGGTGGTAGCCTGCAGATTCGGCAGCGGTGATGGCATCCTTGAAGGCTGCGGCAGCCTTGCTCCACTTGCTCTCATCGTAGGTAAGCGGCATGAGAGTCTTTCCCTCCTTGTCCTTGAAGTCGGAATAGAACTTGCTGTTGCCGTTGAACAGTGGGGATGCGGCATAGAGCAGCATCTTTGCCTTCATCGCCTTGGCTGCTACGCTGGTGGCAAGACCGAACTCGCCTGCCTGTGCACCGGTGCGGGTAGCAGGCAGACCCTTGGCTGCCTCGTCAAACTTCTCGCAGATGAAGTTCACGCAGTCGTCGTAAGGCTCCTGACCCTGATAGTCGGATGGCAGAAGCATCGGGTCTGGAGTCTGGTGAACGATGATGATAGGGCCATAGCAGCGTGAAAGCAGGAAGTGGTAGTATCCGATGAGGAAGGTAACCTGTGCCTTGTAGTCCTCGCGGTCCTTATCAGCAAGTCCGTTGAAGTTGCCGGTCTTGTTCAGCTCGTCCTGGAACATGTAGCACTGGCGGATACCCTGATACAGGGAGTTCCAGTAGCTGATCACTGGGTTGGAGGCTGAATAGTTGCCCTTAGGGAATGCGGCGAATGTCTCATGCTCGAAGGCTGTCACCACCTCGTCTCCGGTAAGGAAGTCGAGCGATGTCGGTCCGGCGTTAGGGGTAGGCAAATATCCGTAGCAGGAGTACAGATAGTTGAGGGCTGCCTGGCGGTCCTTGGTCATGTCGGTGCCAGTGGTTGTCTCGGCAGGAATCACATCAAGATAGTCGCACGATGTCATCGTGAAACCCGCAGCGAGCAAGCAGCCTATGAATGCTTTATTGAGTATTTTCATATCTTCTTTAATTTAATGTGAGTTGGAAACCTACGTTGATTGTCATCTGTGTCGGATACTTGGTGGTGTAGTTACCACCGCCCATCTCTGGATCCCACTCCTTGAAAGGTGAGATGGTGAGCAGGTTGGTTCCGTTGACATAGAATCGCATGTTCTTGAGCGTGTAACCGATTTCTGCGTTCTTCAGCTTCAGGAATCTACCGTTGCGCAACCAGTAGCTTGATGATACTGTGTTGTGGTTGTTGTAGTTGTCCGTGAGGCGTGGATACTTCGCATTCGGATCCTGGTTGTCCGGGCTCCAGTGGTCTTCGTCGATGAACTTCAGTACGCCACGGCGATAGGATGAACCGAATGGCTGGATATCGCTGAGCATCAGTGCTACGTTGCCGCGGCCCTGGAAGAATACGGAGAAGTCCCAGTTCTTGTAACCTACTGATGGTCCGAAACCGTAGATAATCTTCGGAACGCTTACGCCCAATGGCACCTGGTCGTCGGCTGTGATGCGGCCATCGTACTTGCCATCGCGGTCTGGCTGGTCTACATACTTGATGTCACCAGGAGCAATGGCGATATTACCGAGCGTAGAGGTTGGATTGTTGGCGATATCTGCCCTGTCGATGTAGAGTCCGTTGGCTACGTAACCCCATACGGTTTTCACGTTCTTGCCCTGGCTCTTCATGGCATCGCGCTTGCCCGGAGCCTCATCGTATACGGAAATCTCGTTGTTGTTGTAGGTGAATGTGCCCTGGAACTGGATGGAGAGATCCTTGTTGATGCGCTTGCTGTAGTTCACTCCCAGGTCTACACCCTTGTTGATTACCTCGGCAAGGTTACCATAGATCTTGGTATTGGCTGTACCCAGATAGTTTGGTATGGAGAGCTTCTGCTGGAAGATGTTGCTGCGGCGCTCGCGGAACCAGTCAAAGGTGATGTCGAGGGCATTGAAGAGCTGCAGATCGAAACCGATATCGAGCTTATGACCCACCTCCCATGATACGTTCTCGTTGCGCAGACGGTTCCATCCCGGACCGGAATAGGTTACAAAGTTGCCTGGCAAACCGGTGGTGAACGAACCGTTGCCGGTGAGCGATACGTCCTCACGATAGATGAAGCGCTCGTAACCATACTGGTCGTTACCTACGAGTCCGTAAGTACCACGAATCTTGAAGTTGGAAACGGTTTGCTTGATAGGCTCCCAGAACTTCTCCTCGCTGAGGTTGTAACCCAGACCCACAGATGGGAAGAAGCCCCACTGGTGACCCTTGGCAAACTGCTCGGAACCGTTGTAACCTGCGTTGAACTCAATCAGGTAGCGGTGCTTGTAGTCGTATGTGGCACGTGCTGCGAAACCAATCTTGCGCTGTGGCAGAGACGAGAGCACATTATCTACAAAGATATTGGAACTATACTGGTTGATGTTCCAGAGGAGCATACCCGTAACGGTGTGGTCGCCGAAGCTTCGGTTGTAGTCGAAGTATGCCTGAGCATAGTAGCGGCGGTCGCCGGCATTCTGACCCGAGTTGCTGAGCACAGGCTTCGAAGGGTCGCCCTTAGGAGTCTGCACGTAGGTATAGGTGCCGTCTTCGTTCTGGGTATAGTTCTTCAGCTCGTAATGGTTGTAGTTGAGCGAGCGGAAGGTGGTACTCTTAGACCAGTTCTTGAACGAGAACATCAGGTGGAAGCCCAGACCCTTGGTAATGAAGTCGAGCTTCTGGTCGAAGTTCAGGTTGGCATTGATGGTACTTGCGAATGAATCCTGATATCCGCTCACGAGTCGCGCCATCGGGTTGGCGTTACCTCCGTTGGCAAGCTGTCGGTATCCCCAGTGAACCCACTCGTCGCCCTCATTGTTATATGAGATAGGGAAGAGCACTGGGTTGGCGTTCATCATCTGCGAATAGAGGTCGTTCAGGGAAGCCGAGATGTCGTTGCTGCCTGCCAGCGGACCGTGCATGTTGTCAAGTCCGGCATAGAGGTGGAGCGAAATCTTCGACGACTTCGACATGTTGAAGTCGATGTTGTTCTGGAACGCATATCGCATGTAGTCGATATTATTGTTGTAAGAATAGTACTCCTTACTGCGGTTGCGCAGCATACCGGTTTCATGGCTCACGTTGAGGTTCATGAAGTACACGATCTTGCTGGTACCACCACGCACGTTCATGTTGGCCTTCTGGTTGTATGAAGCCGACTTGAACATCTCCTTATACCAGTTGACATCTGGGAATATCTCGCCGTTCACGTGATTGCGTGTGTTGGCAATCTGCTCTGCCGTGTAGAGGGTGTTACCCGTACCTTCGTTGGTAACAGCCTCGTTGAAGAGCTCCATGAATCGGGCACCGTCAACAAATTTAGGTTTGGATGTAGGCATGGTTACGTTGGCCTCAACGCGGAATGAAATCTTCGGCTTGTCGAGGTCCTGACCACTCTTGGTAGTAATGATGAGCACACCATTGGCACCGCGCGAACCATACATGGCGGTGGCTGAAGCGTCTTTCAGGATAGAGAAACTCTCGATAACGTCTGGGTCGAGGTGGTTGAGGTCGTCCTGCGAAATCTCCATACCGTCCATGACGATGAGAGGCGACTTGGCACCACTGATGGTGGCGATACCACGGATGTAGAAGTCAGATCCGTTGGCTCCTGGCTGACCGCTGCTCTGGGTAGCGATGACACCCGAGAGTCGTCCTGCGAAAGATGATGAAATACTAGCCGATGGCACACGCAGCGACTCTGGTCTTACCTGCTGCACGGAACCCACCACGGTTTCCTTCTTCTGGGTGGCACCGAAGGCAGTGACTACCACGTCGCCAAGGGTCTGTGAGTCTTCCTTGAGGTGAATGCTCAGCGGCTTGTTGCCGTTGAATCTCACTTCCTGGGTCTGGCAACCGATGTAAGAAACGACGATAACTCCACTTGTGGAATTCACGTCGAGTTTGAAGTTACCATCCACATCGGTTACAGTACTTTGCTTCGAGTTGTTCTTCAAAACAACCGTAGCACCAATAACAGGTTCACCTGCTTCGTCAAACACGGTACCAGTAATACGCTGGTGCTTTGCCTGCTGCGTAGCGTTGAAAACGCTTTCAGTCTTGGGTTTCAGGGAACCAGCAATGCCTGTACTTCCAACAAAGTTGTTGTCTGCTGCCAATGCTGACATTGGCAAAAGCATTGCTGCTCCAATCACACCCAGCTGCTTTCTTGCTTCTTTTTGCATAAGCTGATGTTAGATTAGAATGAATACTATTTAGATATAAATCTCTTTTTGAGTGCAAATGTAGCAAAAAAATAAGTAAAAATGTAAAACCTTTAGCTTTTTTAACTAGAAATGTTTGAATATTATAGTTATAGTCTACAAAATTCTCTTTTAAGGGTACATGTTCTGCTTCAGAATAACAGAAACCCCAGTCTGCTTGAAGCTGGCAGGCTGGGGGGATATCTTTAGATTTTTTCTTGTCTTGATGCATGTTTATGCATATTTTATGGTAATGCATCTCTCATGTTTATGCATCTCTCATGTTTATGCATGTCTCGTCAGGAAGATGCTGTGGTCGATGCATGCTGGAAGTTCTTCCTTATAGTGTGTCACCATGATCATCGTCTTGTTGTTGCGCTTGCAGAACGCCTCGATGATGTCTTTCACCAGACGGCGGTTGTGATTGTCGAGACCATGCAATGGCTCATCCAGGATGAGCAATTCCGGGTCCTTTACAAAGGCACGGGCAAGGAGAACCAGGCGCTGCTCGCCGCTTGAGAGCTTCAGGAAACCTCTATCTTCCAATCCTTCCAGTCCGAATACCTTCATCCAGAAGCGGCATTTGCCCATATCTTCCTCCTTAGGCTTTACATAGAGGCCTACGGAATCCATCAGTCCGCTGGCTACGATGCGGATGGCTGGAAGGTCGCGCTGGTAGGAACGGTGAAGCTCTGGCGATACGTAGCCGATGTGCTTCTTGATGTCCCAGATGCTCTCGCCGCTGCCACGAGGATTGCCGAAGAGGGCGATGTCGCAGGCATAGCTCTGGGGATTGTCGGCACAGACCAGGCTCAAGAGGGTACTCTTGCCGGCTCCGTTCTGTCCGCTCAGTGCCCATCGCTCGCCGTTGTTCACGGTCCAGTCGAGGTCTTTCAGGATGATGCGCTTGCCATACTGGATGCGAACCTTGTTCATCTTCACCACTTCCTGGCTCTTGTACTCGCGGTCGCTGTAAGGCAGGTTGATGATCTGCTGCTCCAGTTCCTGGCTCAGCATTCTGCTTGGGGTAGGAGTGCACTGGGCAAGATATTCCTCCTTGGTCAGCTTCGGCATCACCTTCATATCCTTCACTTCCACTATGTGGGTGATGAAATCAGGAATGTCGTCGCTCTTGCTCAATACGAGGATAATCTGCAGGGCATGCTCCTGGGCAAGCGTCTTGAGGAGTTCCTTCAGCTGGTCGCGGGTGTCGGCATCGAGTCCGATAAACGGATTGTCCATGATGAGGACACGTGGCTCAGAGAAGAGGGTAGACGCCAGCTTGAACTTGCGCAGCTCGCCGCTGCTCAGCAGGATGGTGTATTTATCGAGCAGATGCTCCATGTGGAAAAGCTCGTAGATGTGCTTCTGCAATGCGCGGCGCTCAGGAGTATCCTCGCCCGCCATGCCGTAAGCCTCTTCCAGCTTATCCTTCACAATCGGCGTATTCTCGTCTATTTCCAGCTGGTTCCATCGCTGCTGCAGGAAATAGGTGCGGTCGTTATCGCCTCCGTAGGTGTCACGGAAGGTGATATACTTGATGTTGTCGCTCACCAGCGTCTTGGTGCTGGGCGAGAAATCATAATCCGGGTCGTGCATTAACAGAGGGTGTCTGCCGACAATGATGTCAACAAACATCGACTTTCCACCACCGTTTGGTCCTACGATGGCGATGTGCTCGCCTTCGCAAGATTCAAAGTTCACTGGCTCGGCCATACGCCATTCCGGCATACGAGTCACGCCATCCTTAATGCTAATAATTTTTTGCATCTCTCTTAAAATTGTGATTTATGTGTTGTGCGATACACATATTATATATGTGTTCGTAATGAATGCTACTTGTGCGCTTGAAGCGTTTTGCAACGAATGCTACTTGTGTGCTTGAAGCGTTTTGCAACGAATGCTACTTGTGCGTAGTGCGGTTGATGGCAGCCAGGAGTTTGGCTTGCGGTCCGGTCATGCCGTTGCCTCCGCCTATGCGTCCCTGGTTCTTCTGGGCGAAGTCCTTCCAGCTGCTGTAGTGCTTGGCACCCGTTTCGGGTCTTCCCATCTGCAGGAAGTGGCAGTAGGCGGCACCCAGGGCATCGGTGGCATCCATGAACTTCGGCATTTCGTCTTCCTTGATGTTGAGCATGCGCTGCAGCATTGCTGCCACCTGCTCCTTGGAAGCCTGTCCCTGTCCGGTGATAGCCATCTTGATTTTCAGCGGAGCATATTCGTGGATGGGCACGTCGTGGTGGATGGCGGCAGCGATGGCAACGCCCTGGGCTCTTCCCAGCTTGAGCATCGACTGCACGTTCTTTCCGAAGAAAGGTGCCTCAATCGCCATCTCGTCGGGCAGGTAGGAGTCGATGATGCCCGTCACCCGCTCGAAGATCTTGCCCAGTCTCAGATAGGGGTCCTTCTCCTTGCGCATGTCGATGACGCCCATCACCACCAGCTCTGCCTTGTTGCCCGTCACGCGAATCACGCCGTAGCCCATCACGTTGGTACCCGGGTCAATGCCCAGGATTATCTTCTCCGTATTTGTTTTCTTTTGAATCATCTTGATGGCTTATCGGTCCATGTATGGGTTGTGTGCCAACTCCTCGCCGATGCTGGTTGCCTCGCCGTGACCCGGAAGCACCTGGGTCTCGTCTGGGAGCATGCCCAGATGGCGCAGGCTGTTGATGATGCGGAACATGCTGCCGCCAGGGAAGTCGGTTCTGCCGATAGAGCTCTTGAAGAGAGTGTCGCCCGTAAAGGCTACGTGCTCTGCCTCGCAATAGAAGGTGACGGATCCGTTGCTGTGGCCTGGGGTCTCGATAATCTTGAATTCGTGATTACCGAATTTGATGACCTCATCTTCCTCGAAGAAATGACCGATAGGAGGGAAGTCGGTGTCCAGCTGCATCTGGTAGAAGGTTTCTGCCTGGTGCTTGAGTCCCTTCATCAGTTTCTCGTCGCCCTGTGAAACTTCCGGCTTCAGTCCGAACTCCTTGTAGATGGTGTCGTTGCCGAAGTTATGGTCCAGATGGCCATGGGTAACGAGCAGATGTACTGGCTTGAGTTCGCTTTTCTGGATATAGTGAGTGATGGCGTTGCGCTCTTCTGGATAGAACGCACCGCAGTCGATGATGACGCATTCCTTGGTCTCATCGCTTACAACATAGCAGTTTTCCTGCAACATGTTGACTTGGAATCTTTCAATATGTAACATTTTTACTTTGTATTTATGCTGGAACATAGATGAGTTGCTTGTCTTGCTTGAACCATTCTTCCTCGAAGAAGGTGCTGAGTGGGGTGATTTCCGCCACGTTGCGATAATCCTTGAGCTCTTCCTGCAGATTGCCGCCTTTCAGGCAGATCAGACCATTCGGCAGGGCGTTCTGTCCCTTCTTCTTGAAATTCTTCTTGATGATCTTCATCAGGTCGGGCAGCTGCATCACGGCACGGCTCACCACGAAGTCGTACTTTCCCTTCTCGTCCTCGCCACGCAGGTGTTCTGCTACGAGATTCTTCAGTCCGATGGCAGAAGCCACCTCGTTGCAGACACGAATCTTCTTGCCGGTTCCGTCGATGAGCTTGAACTTGCACTCAGGGAAGAGGATGGCGAGCGGGATGCCAGGGAAGCCGCCACCGCAACCGAAGTCGAGAATCTCGGTGCCCGGACGGAAGTTGATGGCCTTGGCGATGGCCATGGAGTGAAGCACGTGGTGCTCGTAGAGGTTGTCGATGTCCTTGCGGCTGATGACATTGATCTTGTTGTTCCAGTCGCGGTACAGCTCGTCGAGTGCAGCGATTTGCTTCTTCTGCTCATCCGTGAGATGAGTGAAATATTTCTCTATGATGTTCATTCCTGTTTAATGCTTTATATTATATAATAAGGTGCAAAGTTAACTCAAATTGGTGACAATTCAAAATAATATAGCTTTTTTTATATATTTATTATGATTTTGGGCTCGACTTATTAAAAAAATGTGTACCTTTGCACCCGAAAAAGATGTTGTAGAGCAGAAAAAGGCTCGAAAACGTGAACATAGATAATAATAAATATAAATAAAAAGATAAGAAATACATAATGATTAAGGCAGCTTTATTCGATCTGGATGGCGTGGTCTTCGAGACGGAATCACAGTATTCCATCTTCTGGGGAATGATAGGAAGAGAGTATCATCCGGAAATTCCTGACTTCGAGTATAGAATCAAGGGACAAACTCTGGTGCAAATCTACGATAAGTACTTCTCCGAGGATTCGGTCTTCGCTCAAATTGAAGGCTATACCGACCCGAAATCAGAACAGGACAAGATTACGGCTCGACTCAATGAGTTTGAGCAGAATATGAAGTATCCGTATATTCCGGGCGTAGAGAACTTCATCCAAGAGTTGAAGCAGAATGGCGTAAAGTGCGCTGTAGTAACGAGTAGCAATATTCAGAAGATGCTCAATGTGTATAAGCAGCACCCTGAGTTCAAGGGCTACTTCGACCGTGTGCTGACCAGTGAGGACTTCGCCAAGAGCAAGCCGGATCCAGACTGCTATCTGAAGGGTGCCGCCTGCTTCGGCGCGCAGCCATCGGAGTGCGTGGGCCTGGAAGACAGCTTCAATGGCTTGAAGGCGGTGCGTGCGGCAGGAGCGTTCACCCTCGGTCTCTCTACCACCAATTCTGCGGAATCCATCGCCCCTTACAGCGACTACGTGATTCCGGACTACGAAGGCTTCACCTTTGCCGACTTAGTGAAAATCGTTGATAATTACAAAAAATAAATAATCATGGGATATTTATCTACAGATAAGAAGAAGATTACAACCAAGACGTTTGCCGAGATGAAGGCGGCAGGCGAGAAGGTGACGATGCTTACAGCTTATGACTTTACTACTGCAGGCATTCTGGATGCAGCAGGCATCGATAGTATCTTGATTGGCGATTCGGCCAGCAACGTGATGGCAGGTAATGCTGATACCTTGCCTATCACCGTAGACCAGATGATTTACCATGCCCGCAGCGTGGCACGTGCCTGCAAGCATGCCTTTGTGGTATGCGATATGCCGTTTGGCAGTTATCAGATCAGCAAGGAGGAAGCATTGCGCAACGCTTGCCGCATGATGAAGGAGACGGGCGTGGATGCCCTGAAGCTCGAAGGTGGAGTGGAGATTGCGGATACCGTCAAGGCGATGGTAGATGCCGGTATTCCGGTGCATGGTCATCTGGGATTGACCCCACAGAGCGTCAACAAGTTTGGCGGCTACGGCATCCGTGCCAAGGAAGAGGCTGAGGCCCAGAAGCTCATCAGCGATGCCATCGCCCTGGATAAGGCAGGTGTTTTTGCCATCGTTCTGGAAAAGGTTCCTGCTAAGTTGGCGGCTGAAGTAACACGTCAGGTAAAAGCCGTAACTATTGGTATTGGAGCGGGTAACGGCTGTGACGGTCAAGTGCTGGTTTATGCTGATGCGCTGGGAATGACCCAGGGTTTCAAGCCTAAGTTCCTGCGCCACTTCGCCCAGGTAGGCGAAGAGATGCAAAAAGGCGTGAAGGCTTACATCGATGCTGTTAAGAGCACAGAATATCCAAGTGTAGAGGAGAGCTATTAAGCCTCCTCTATCTTGATATATTATATACATCGTACATTTAGTTTTAAATTGGTTATGGATACACAAAATACACCCATACACGTGAATTTGTGGCATCGTGACTTCTGGCGACTCTGCTTTGCCAACCTGCTGCTGATGACGAGTGTCTATATGCTCATCCTTGGCATACCTTATTTTATGACGAAGGAAGGCTATCGCCCTTGGCAGGTTGGTGTTGTGGTGGGAGCCTACGGCTTGGGCATCTTCCTGCTCGGCGGTTTCTGTTCCTATCTGGTGCAGCGCTACCGCCGCAACAGGGTATGCCAGTTTTCCATCTGCTGCGTAGCCGTCTGCCACGTTGTCCTTTACTATCTGGATACCTTCTGGAACATCAAGTTTGGTTTCGAGGTGCTAGTGGCGATGCGGGTGGTGCTGGGTGCCTTCCTGGGCTTGGCTCAGATGACGCTTGCCAGTACGCTGGTGATAGATACCTGCGAGTCGTTCCAGCGCACGGAGGCGAACTACATCACCTCCTGGTTTGCCCGTTTCTCCATTGCTACGGGTCCCGTGCTGGAGTGGCTCATTTGCACTTTTTTTAATATGCGCCTCACCTTCCCGGTGGCTTTTCTGTTGGCGCTGGGTGCTCTGGTGCTGGTGTCCCGGGTAAAGTTTCCTTTCAAGGCACCTGCTGATCACATGCCGCTTTTCAGCTCCGACCGCTTCTTCCTGCCTCAGGGAATCCCGCTGTTTGTCAACATCGTACTGATTATGGCAAGTGCAGGAATGTATTTCGCCATTCCGCATAATCTGACGGTTTATCTGATGTTGCTGGCAGGCTTGGTGGTGGCTGTGATTGCAGAGAAATACGTCTTTGCCGATGCCGACCTGAAGAGCCAGGTTGTCGTGGGACTGATATTGATAGGTGCGGCAGAGTTCGTGTCGCTGAACGACCAAGACTTTGCTGTAGAAGTACTTGTGCCCGTGTTGCTGGGCTTGGGAATGGGTGTCATCGGCAGCCGTTTCCTGCTTTTCTACATCAAGCTGGCCAAGCATTGCCAGCGCGGAACGAGCACCAGTTCCTTCTTTCTGGCATGGGAGTTGGGTATAACTCTGGGCATAGCCCTGGGCTTTGTGCTTCAGGATAGTGCTTGTCAGCATCTTCCCGGCGAGCATAGCGTCATCTTCAATTCCACCATCCACGAACTGCTTTATCCAGGCATGATACTCACAGGATTGTCGCTAATCTTGTATAATTTCTTAGTACATCCCTGGTATATGAAACATCGCAACCGCTAGTGTTTGTATCATTTCTAATCATTCTCATATATGATATTTTGTTTAAGATTCATTTCATATATGGGAATGTTTTCGACCTGTACGGTTGAAATTACCCAATACGCCCTGAAAGGGCAGAAGCCCCTAGCCCAGGGCATCGCCCTGGGTAATTACGGACACAAACTTGTCGCCCTGTAAGGGCAAAAGCTTTAAAATACTGGGCTATATACAAAGCTTTTGCCCTTACAGGGCGTCTTACAGATTGCTATTATACCCAGGGCGATGCCCTGGGCTAGGAGCTTTTGGGCTTTCAGCCCGTTTTAACCGTACAGTTAGAATGGTTTGTTTAAAATACGGAAAGGTTTCTTTAAAAAATGAGAGTGGTTTCATTAAAAGTTTCTAAAAATAGCTTTTGTGAAACATTTTTAATATTATTTAGTTTGCTTTTTTCGCTTTTGTGCTCATAATTCAGTACTTTTGCGTTTGGTTTAAGGGTGAGGGTGTAAGAAGACACCCAAATTCCCTGCAAAAGTTGAATTAAACGTAAAATAATATTATAAGAATTATGGCAGAAGCTATTGATATCCGTGAATTGAATATCCGGATTGAACAACAGAGTCAGTTCGTTACCAACCTGGTAATGGGCATGAACAAGGTCATCGTAGGTCAGAAGCACCTCGTTGACTGTCTCCTCATCGGTCTTCTCTCTGATGGTCACATCTTGCTCGAAGGTGTGCCGGGCTTGGCGAAGACACTCGCAATCAAGACATTGTCACAACTGGTCAGTGCAGACTATAGCCGCATACAGTTTACACCCGATTTGCTGCCTGCCGACGTGGTGGGAACGCAGATCTATTCGCAGAAAGATGAAGCCTTCCATGTAAAGCGTGGTCCGGTGTTCGCCAATTTCGTTCTGGCTGATGAGATCAACCGTGCGCCTGCCAAAGTGCAGAGTGCCTTGCTCGAGGCGATGCAGGAGCACCAGGTTACCATTGGCGAGCAGACCTTCAAGTTGCCGAATCCATTCCTGGTAATGGCTACCCAGAACCCGGTGGAGCAGGAGGGAACCTATCAGTTGCCTGAGGCGCAGGTAGACCGTTTCCTTCTCAAGGTCATTATCGACTATCCTACCATCGAGGAAGAGAAGCTCATCATCCGTGAGAATATCCAGGGCGGTCTGCCAACCGTTACTCCTGTAACCACAGCAGAGGAAATCCTGAAGGCACGCAGCATCGTAAACGAGGTTTATATCGACGAGAAGATTGAGCAGTATATTGCCGACATCGTCTTCGCCACCCGTTATCCCGACCGTTACGGCTTGGGCGATCTGAAGGATATGATTACCTTCGGCGGCAGTCCTCGTGCCAGCATCTCGCTTGCCAAGGCAGCCCGTGCCTACGCCTTCATCAAGCATCGCGGTTATGTGATTCCGGAAGATGTGCGTGCCGTGGCTCACGATGTGCTCCGCCACCGTATCGGTCTCTCTTACGAGGCAGAGGCGAGCGAAATCACCAGCGAGGAAATCGTTAGCCGCATCATCAACAAGGTGGAAGTGCCTTGATTGGGTAATAATTTATAGTTAATAGTTAATAGATTAGGATTTTGGATACACAAGATATCTTAAAGAAGGTTCGGAAGATTGAGATCAAGACTCGCGGATTGAGCCAGAATATCTTCGCAGGCCAGTATCACTCAGCCTTCAAGGGCAGGGGAATGGCCTTTGCCGAGGTGCGCGAATACCAGTATGGCGACGACGTGAGAGACATCGACTGGAACGTGACAGCCCGTTTCCATCGCCCTTTCGTCAAGGTGTTCGAGGAGGAGAGGGAACTCACCGTCATGTTGCTCGTGGATGTGAGTGGCTCGCTCGACTTCGGTACGATGCGCCAGATGAAGCGCGACCTGGCAACCGAGATAGCTGCCACCTTGGCCTTCAGTGCCATTCAGAACAACGACAAGATAGGTGTCATCTTCTTTTCCGACAGAATTGAGAAGTATATCCCGCCCAAGAAGGGAAGAAAGCATATCCTCTATATCATCCGGGAGATGCTCGACTTCCATCCTCAGAGCCAGCGCACCGACATCGGTTGCGCCCTGGAATACTTCACCCGCGTGATGAAGCGCCACTGCACCGCCTTCCTCATCAGCGACTTCTACGACCAGAAGGATTACCAGCATGCCCTGCAGATTGCCAATCAGAAGCATGATGTGGTGGGCATCCAGGTATACGACCCTCGTGGAAAGCAGTTGCCTGATGTGGGATTGCTCAAGGTGATGGATGCCGAGACGGGACACGAGATGTATATCGATACCAGTTCGAAGAAGCTGAGAATAGCGCATGCCCAGAACTGGCTGCGACGTCAGGACCAGCTGCGCCAGCTCTTTGCCAAGAGTAAGGTAGACTGGACTTCGATAGCGACCAACGAGGATTTCTCCAAGTCGCTCCTGACACTGTTCAAACAAAGAGGATAAATTGAGTGAAGAGTGAAGAGTGAAGAATTCTACGGCTTTACTAATCATAAAGCTCAAAGTTCAAAGTAAAGCAACAATGTTGAAAATAAGAAATATTATATTGACGATGGCGCTGATGGGCTGCTCGGGACTGGCTTTCGGTCAGACCGTGGAGCAGCGCATCGACTCCTTGCAGATGCTCATCGGACAGCAGACCATCCTGCACCTCAAGGCTACCGCCCGAAAAGGTGCCAAGGTGGTGATGCCATCCTTCAAACCGCAAGACCAGATTATTCCTGGCATCGAGGTGGTGGAGCAGAAGGGGGATACCTCGCAGGTGGGCGACGACCAGATGGTGGTGAGCCGCGACTATACCATCACCTCCTTTGATGAGAAGGTGTATGCCATCCCGGCACTCAATGTGAAGATAGACGGCAAAAGCTTCCACGGCAATCCCCTGGCGCTGAAGGTGCTCACGGTGCCCGTGGATACGGTGCATCCCAACCAGTTCTATCCTCCCAAGACGGTGCAGGATAACCCATTCCTCTGGAGTGAGTGGAGCTTCGCCTTCTGGTTGAGTCTTCTGATGATAATCATCTGTGGCGCAATGCTCTATCTGCGCAACCGACTGAAGAAGAACAAGCCTATCATCACCCGCATCCGCATCATCAAGCGGGTTCCTGCCCACGAGAAGGCACTGAAGGAAATCAACGACATCAAGCAGCATCACACCACATCCAACCAGGAAACCCAGAAGGAGTACTACACCCATCTTACCAATACGCTGCGCGCATATATCGTTAGCCGATTCGGATTCAATGCGATGGAGATGACCAGTTCTGAGATTATCGACAACCTGCGTGCTTCGGGCGACCAGAAGATGATAGACGAGTTGAGAATGCTCTTCTCCACCGCCGACCTCGTGAAGTTTGCCAAGTATGAGATTCCGATGAACGAGAACGATGCCAACTTGGTGAACGCCATCAATTTCATCGACCAGACGAAGACCGATGAGCAGCCTAAGGAAGAGAAGATAGTTCCTACGCTCAGCAGCGAAGACCAGAAGAGTCAGCAGCAGCGCCGCCTCATCAAGACCCTACTTTGGGTGGGAGGCTTCAGCGTAGCCGGCATCCTGGGTTATATCATCTACCAGGTAGTCATGCTCGTGATGTAATTTTGTTCAAGTTTCGTAAGTATGCTCCACACGCCCTGAAAGGGCAGAAGCTCCTAGCCCAGGGCAAGCGCCCTGGGTATACAAGCAATCAGCAAGGCGCCCTGTAAGGGCAAAAGCTTTGTATATTGCCTGGTACTTGAAGGCTTTTGCCCTTACAGGGCGACAGGCTTGCATCCATCATTACCCAGGGCGTTGCCCTGGGCTAGGGGCTTCTGCCCTTTCAGGGCGTGTTGGTGAGATACTTGCGAAAGTTCTGTAACTTTATTAAATAAAAAGAAAAATGGAATTTGCAAGTAAAGCATATTTTCTGCTGCTCCTGCTGCTGATACCTTATATATTATGGTATTTCCTGAGCAGGAAGAAGAGCGAGCCTACGATGCGCATGAGCGATACAAGAATGTATCAGTTTGCGCCCAAGAGCCTGCGCGTGCGACTCATCCATCTGCCGATGGTGCTGAGATGCATCGCCTTCGTGCTCATCGTTTGTGCCATGGCCCGTCCGCAGACGCATTATTCTTGGGACAACAAGACGGTGGAAGGCATCGATATCATGCTTGCCATGGACGTTTCTACCTCCATGCTTGCCGAGGATCTGAAGCCTAACCGCATGGAGGCGGCGAAGGATGTGGCCAACGAGTTTATCTCAGGCCGTCCTACCGACAACATCGGATTGACCATCTTTGCGGGCGAGGCGTTCACCCAGTGCCCGATGACCACCGACCACGCCAGTCTGCTGCGCCTGTTGCAGGATACAAGAACCGATATTGCCGCCCGCGGACTCATCGACGACGGTACCGCAGTGGGCATGGGTCTGGCGAATGCCGTGAGCCGACTGAAGGACTCCAAGTCGAAGAGCAAGGTGGTAATCCTGCTTACGGATGGAAGTAACAATATGGGCGACATTTCGCCGATGACTGCAGCCGAAATAGCCAAGAGCTATGGTATCCGAGTCTACACCATCGGCGTGGGCACCAACAAGGTGGCACCTTATCCGATGCCGGTGGCAGGAGGCGTGCAGTATGTCAACATCCCTGTGGAGATTGATACGCAGACGCTTAGCGACATAGCGCAGACCACCGACGGAAACTTCTACCGTGCTACCAACAATGCCGAACTGAAGAAGATTTATCGGGATATTGATAAACTGGAGAAATCGAAGTTCAATGTGAAGCATTTCGCCAAGCGGTATGAGGCCTATCAGCCATTCGCCCTTGCCGCCCTGCTGATATTGCTGGTAGAGATTCTGCTCCGCATCACCTGGCTCCGCCGCATCCCTTGATGGAATTAAAGAAATAATATAAATATAACCATGTTAAGATTTGAAGATCCCGCATTTCTCTGGCTGTTGTGGGTGATACCGGCACTGGTGCTGGTTCGCCTGATAGGTTGGAGAAGGAGAAGGGCAAAGCTCAGAAAGTTGGGTGACCCCGAGTTGCTCAAGCAGCTGATGCCCCACATATCTAAATACCGCCCCACGGTGAAGTTCGTGCTGATGCTCGCAGCCTTGGCATTGCTCATCGTGATGGTGGCACGCCCGCAGATGGGCAGCAAGATTTCGAACGAGAAGCGAAATGGCATCGAAACCATGATCTGTCTCGATATCTCCAATTCCATGCTTGCCCAAGATGTGGCTCCGTCGCGTCTCGACAAGAGCAAGATGCTGATAGAGAATCTGGTTGATAACTTCACCAACGACAAGATTGGTCTCATCGTCTTCGCAGGCGATGCCTTCGTGCAGTTGCCTATCACCAGCGACTACGTTTCTGCCAAGATGTTCCTGCAGAACATTTCCCCTGGTCTCATCCAGACCCAGGGCACCAACATCGGACAGGCCATCAGCCTCGCCACCAAGAGCTTCACCCAGCAAGACAACGTGGGCAGGGCCATCATCGTGATTACCGATGGCGAAAACCACGAAGAGGGTGCACAGGAGGCTGCGCAGATGGCCAACAAGAAGGGCATCAACGTGTTTATCCTGGGTATAGGTAATGCCAAGGGAGCACCCATCCCGATGGGCGACGGCTCTTATCTGAAAGATAACGCCGGCAACACGGTGATGACTGCCCTGAACGAGCAGATGTGCCGCCAGCTGGCACAGGCTGGCAAGGGTCAGTATATCCACGTGGATAATACCAGCGATGCAGAGAAGGCGCTGAACAACGAGCTCACCAAGTTGCAGAAGGGCGAAATGACCAGTGTAATCTACAGCGCCTACGATGAGCAGTTCCAGGCTGTAGGCATCCTGGTTATCCTCCTCCTCATCATTGAGGTCTGCATGATGGAAGTAAGGAATCCGTTACTCAGGAACGTTAAGTTCTTCAAGAAAACGCCATTCAAGAAAATGCCTTAAAAGGGCAAAAGCATAAAAATGTTTTAAAATGAACACGATACATTATATCATAGTAACTGTGGCTTTCCTGTTGGCCGGTGCGACAAATGCTGCCGCACAGACCGACCGCAACTTGATTCGCCAGGGAAACAGGGCGTTCAAGACCCAGAAATGGGCAGCTGCCGAGACCCAATATCGCAAGGCTATCTCCAAGAACCAGAAGAATCCGCAGGCGATATACAACCTGGGCTGTGCCTTGCTGATGCAGCAGAAAGACTCGCTGGCGATGGTGCAGTTTGGCAATGCCGCGCAGCTGGAGCCCAACCTCTTCCGCCGCTCCAAGAGCTATCATAATATGGGAGTGGTGATGCAGAACCACCGCGAGTACGCACAGGCCATCGAATACTACAAGATGGCGCTGAGATGCAATCCGCAGGACAATGAAACCCGATATAATCTTGCCCTCTGCAAGAAACTGCTCAAGAACAACCCGCAGAATCAGAACAACAAGGACAAGAACAATAAAGACAAGAACAAGAACGATAAGAACAAGGATAAAGACAAGAACAAGGATAAGAACAAAGACGATCAGAACAAGAACGATCAGAACAAGAATAATAAGGATAAGAATAAAGACAAGAATAAAAACAAGAATTCGAATCCGAACCAGCAGAATCAGGACAAGATGAGCCGCGACAACGCCGAACAGCTCCTCAATGCCGCGATTCAGCAGGAACAGGCCACCAAGCGAAAGCTGCAGAAGGCGATGAGCCAGCCTCGCAGAAAGGCCTACGACAAGAATTGGTAGAATGCGTAACTGCTTCCCTTCACAAAACAGGGATTCTTGCCTATATATATAAAAGGTGTACTTACGTTTTAAAAATTGGAACAAATATAAGATAAAAGAAAGTTGATATGAAAAAAATAGGTTGGTATATCATATTGCTCCTGATGATGTTGGGCTACCATGTGCATGTAGATGCCCAGCATATCTCAGTGTCGGCTCCGTCGCACGTCGCGGCAGGAGAGAACTTCCGTGTTGCCTATACCATCAACACCAGTGATGTGGAGGAATTCCGAATGGGTGGGGTGCAGGAAGGACTGGAAGTGATTGCAGGACCGTATACTTCCTCGCAGTCTAGTTACCAGATGATCAACGGGCATACCTCGTCCTCATCATCCGTAACCATCACTTACACCCTCTATGCCGCCAAGAACGGCTGCTTCACCATCGGGGCTTCGCACGCCCTGGTGGGAGGAAAACGACTGTCTTCACGCCCCGTGAAGATTCAGGTGTCGGGACATGCACAGCGCACCAACGGCGCTCCCAACATGCACGGACAGGACAGCTACGACCAACCTCGTATGCGCTCCGCCGGATCTGCCATCTCGGGCAGCGACCTCTTCATCAAGGTCTCTGCCAGCAAGAAGAGAGTTCACGAGCAGGAGCCTATCCTCCTTACCTATAAGGTATATACACAGGTGGACCTCACGCAGCTGGAAGGTAAGATGCCAGACCTGAAGGGATTCCACACCCAGGAGGTTCCGCTGCCACAGCAGAAAACCTTCCACACAGAAACCGTAAATGGCCGACCATACAAGTGCGTCACCTGGAGCCAGTACGTGATGTACCCTCAGATGACGGGTAGGCTGGAGATTCCATCTATCACCTTCAAGGGCATCGTGGTTCAGCAGAACCGCAACGTAGACCCGATGGAGGCGTTCTTCAACGGCGGTTCAGGCTACGTAGAAGTAAAGAAGGATATCAAGGCACCGGGCATCACCCTGCAGGTGGATCCGCTGCCGCAGCGCCCAGCCAACTTCTCGGGCGGCGTGGGCAAGTTCAATATCTCTGCCTCGCTCGATAAAAAGGAAGTGAAGGCAGGCGAACCTATCACTCTGAGAGTAGTGGTGGGCGGCATCGGCAACCTGAAACTGCTGAAGCAGCCGGTGGTCAACTTCCCTAAGGATTTCGACAAGTATGATGCCAAGGTAACCGACAAGACCCGCCTCACCGCCAACGGCGTAGAGGGCAACATGGTCTACGATTTCCTTGCCGTGCCTCGCAACCAGGGCAGCTATACCATTCCATCGGTGGAGCTCACCTATTATGATACGGGCAAGAATGCCTACAAGACTATCAAGACCCAGCCGTTCAAGGTAGAGGTGGAGAAGGGCGATGGCACATCGGCAGAGTCTGAGGATTTCGCCAGCCAGGACAAGGATATCCACACCATCAAGTTGGGCAAGGCAGAACAGCACAAGGCCGACGAGATGTTCTTCGGCAGCTTCGGCTATTGGATCAGTCTCCTCATGCCGCTCATCGCCTTCGTGGTATTGCTCATCGTGTTCCGCCGCCGTGCTATCGAGAATGCCGACATCGTGAAGAAGCGTTCCAACAGGGCAGGCAAGATAGCCACCAAGCGTCTGCGCCTTGCCAACAAGCTGATGCTCCAGGGCAAGCAGGGCGAGTTCTACGACGAGGTGATGCGAGCACTCTGGGGCTACATGAGCTACAAGCTCAATATGCCAGCCGAGAAGCTCAACCGCGACAACATCCGTGAAACCCTGGGTCGCCACTTCGTGGATGATGCAACAATAGAGAAGTTTACCACGGCTCTGGATGAGTGCGAGTTCGAGCGTTATGCGCCAGGCGATGCCGCCGGCAACATGAACCGCACCTTCGAGTCGGCTATGACAGCGATTATGGATATAGAAAATGCAATCAATGAGGCTCGCAAGAACCAGAAGAAGCATCCGGCAGGCTACTCCTTCGTATGGCTGCTCCTGGCGATGATCTGCTTCGGCGGCACCTCTGCCAAGGCGGTGACCAAGAACAATGCCGATACGGAGTACCAGAAGGGCAACTATCAGCAGGCCATCCGCGACTACGAGGAGATTCTGAAGAATGGCGAATCTGCCGAGATTTATTTCAACCTCGGCAACGCCTACTATCGCACGGACAATATCACCAAGGCGGTGCTCAACTACGAGCGTGCCCGCCTGCTGTCGCCGGGCGATGACGATATCAATTTCAACCTGCAGTTTGCCCGCAGCAAGACCATCGACAAGATTACCCCCGAAAGCGAGATGTTCTTCGTTACCTGGTATAAGTCGCTGGTGAATTTCACGAGCGTTGACAACTGGGCTAAGACCGGCATCCTCTGCATCGTGATGGCGCTGCTGCTGGTATTGCTCTATCTCTTCGGTCCGCAGCTCATGCTCCGCAAGATAGGATTCTTTGGCGGACTTGCCTTCTTCGTGATATTCCTGCTGAGCAATCTCTTCGCCTTCCAGCAGAAGCAGGCGCTCGACAACAGAACCGGTGCCATCATCATGACGCCATCGGTGAACATCAAGAAGACGCCAGCCAAGAACAGCGCCGACCAGTTTGTGCTCCACGAGGGAACCCGCGTGGATATCATCGACAAGGGCATGACCGACTGGCGCTGCATCCGCGTAGGAGATGGCCGCGAAGGCTGGATAGAGACCAAGGCAATAGAGGAGATTTAATGAAGTTCAAAGTAGATAGTAATGGATTTTAGTACGATACAAAACATAGATTTTCAGGTGCTGCAGTGGTTCAACGGCAGCAACAATGTGATTCTCGACCAGTTGGCGGTGGTGCTGACATCGGGCGTTACATGGATACCACTCTATGTGGTATTGTTTATCGTCGTGATGCGCAACAACGAAACCATGTCGCAGATAGCACTCGTGGTGGGCTCCGCCTTCCTCTGCATCCTCTTTGCCGACGGATTCGCCGATGGCATCATCAAGCCACTGGCTGAAAGATGGCGACCATCCAACGACCCGCTGGTGAAATACTCCGTGCAGGTGGTAGACAACCTGCGCATGAAGGACTACAGTTTCTGCTCAGCCCATGCCGCCAACACCATGTCGTTAGCCGTGTTCTTCTCGCTCCTCATCAGGAGCAGGATGATAACCGTCACCATGGTCATCTGGTCACTGGTCAACTGCTGGACGCGCCTCTATCTGGGCGTCCACTATCCGCTCGATGTGCTGACGGGCATTCTCCTCGGCTGCGTGGTAGGTTTTCTGGTCTATCTCTTCTACCATCGCATGTATCGCCGCATCTCACCGGAAATCAAGTATATCTCCAACCAGTATACCAGCACGGGCTACGACCACGACGACATCGACATGATCATGACCGTAGTGATGGTGGTATTGGTCTATGTAGTCATCCGTGCCCTCTGCATGATGACGGCAGTTTAATAAAATTTACAAAGTAGAATAATGGAAACAAAACATATTAAGATTAGCGATTATAATTACGAGTTACCCGATGAGCGCATTGCCAAATTCCCTATCGCCCAGCGCGACCACAGCAAACTGCTGGTCTACAAGCACGGCGAGGTGAGCGACGATGTGTTCTATCATCTTCCTGAATATCTGCCTAAGGGCGCCATGATGGTGTTTAACAACACCAAGGTAATCCAGGCACGTATGCACTTCCGCAAGGAAACGGGCGCACTCATCGAGGTGTTCCTCATGGAGCCTGCCGCACCAACCGACTATGAGCTGATGTTCCAGACTTCGGGTCACTGCTCTTGGCTCTGCATGATTGGAAACCTGAAGAAGTGGAAGGAGGGCAGCCTGAAGCGTGACTTCGAAATCAAGGGTCATCAGCTTACCCTTTCTGCCACCATGCGCCGTGGCGATGCCCTCAGCGCAGAAGCATCAGAAATGGTAGCCAAGGGCGGCGGCACCAACTATTGGGTAGATTTCGACTGGGACAACGAGCACGTTTCCTTTGCCGAAATCCTCGAGGCAGTGGGCGAGTTGCCTATCCCTCCATACCTGAACCGCAAGACCGAGGAGAGCGACAAGACCACCTATCAGACTGTTTATTCAAAGATAAAGGGTAGTGTGGCAGCCCCAACAGCCGGTCTGCATTTCACCGATGCCGTGCTCAAGGATTTGGATGCCCATGGCATCGACCGTGAGGAAGTAACCCTGCACGTGGGTGCAGGCACCTTCAAACCAGTGAAGAGTCTGGAGATTGAGGGCCATCAGATGCACACCGAGTATATCGTGGTTCACCGCCGCAGCTTGGAAAAGCTTATCAAGCACGAGTGCCAGGTCATCGCCGTGGGTACCACCAGCGTGCGCACCATCGAGAGCCTTTACTACATGGGCGTGCATCTTATCAAGCACCCTGAGGCAAGCGAGGAAGATTTGCATGTTAAGCAGTGGGACCCATACGAGCAGTCGGCAGATGGCAACCTGGTGGATGGCATCACCCCGATGCAGGCCATCCAGGCGATTATCGATTACCTCGACCGCAACGGATTGGAAGCCCTTCACTCCAGCACGCAGATCATCATTGCTCCGGGCTACACCTATAAGATAGTGAAGATGTTGGTAACCAATTTCCATCAGCCACAGAGCACCCTGCTGCTTCTGGTGAGTGCCTTCCTGCATGGCGACTGGAAGAAGGTGTATGATTACGCCCTCTCTCACGATTTCCGCTTCCTGAGCTACGGCGATTCATCCCTGCTCATTCCGTAAGGAGATACTCTTTACATAGGAAGAAATCTTTCATAGAAAGAAATAAGTAGTTAGGCAAACTATAAACTATAAATTGTAAACTATAAACTATAATAAATAGTATGATTTCAGTAGAAGGACTGAAAGTAGAGTTTGGCGTAAAGCCACTCTTCCATGATGTAAGCTTCGTCATTAACGACCGCGACCGCATTGCCCTGGTGGGTAAGAACGGCGCCGGAAAATCTACGATGCTCAAGATACTCTGCGGCTTGCAGAAACCTACGGATGGCGTGGTGGCTATCCCTAACGAAACCACCATCGGCTATCTGCCACAGGTGATGAAACTGCAGGATGATACCACCGTGAAGGAGGAAACCCGAAAGGCTTTCGCCCACAATACCGAGATGAAGGCACGCCTCGACAAGATGCAGCAGGAGATGGCCGACCGCACTGATTACGAGAGCGATAGCTATGCCCAGCTGGTGGAGAAGTTCACCCAGGAGCACGAGCGCTACATGATGATGGGCGGCGAAAACTACGAGGCTGAGATAGAGCGAACCCTGAGCGGACTCGGTTTCACCCGCGAGGATTTCGAGCGACCTACCCGTGAGTTCTCCGGAGGATGGCGCATGCGCATTGAGCTGGCTAAGATTCTGCTGCAGAAGCCGGATGTGCTGTTGCTCGATGAGCCTACCAACCACCTCGACATCGAGAGTATCCAGTGGCTGGAGCAGTTTTTGGCGCAGAGTGCCAAGGCTGTGGTGCTGGTGAGTCACGACCGTGCCTTTATTAATAATGTAACCAACCGCACGCTGGAGATTACCTGCGGCAGGGTAGAGGATTACAGGGTGAAATATGATGAGTACATTGTGCTGCGTGCCGAGCGCCGTGAACAGCAGTTGCGTGCCTACGAGAACCAGCAGAAGGAAATAGCTGATATCAAGGACTTTATAGAGCGATTCCGCTATAAACCAACCAAGGCTGTGCAGGTGCAGAGCCGCATCAAGCAGTTGGAGAAAATCGTTCCTATCGAGGTGGATGAGGTGGACAACAAGCAGATGCATCTCAAGTTCCCGCCTTGCCTCAGAAGCGGCGACTATCCGGTTATCTGCGATGAGGTGCGCAAGGATTACGGCTCGCATACCGTCTTCGACCATGTGAACCTTACCATCAAGCGTGGCGAGAAGGTGGCGTTCGTGGGCAAGAACGGCGAGGGTAAATCTACTCTGGTGAAATGTATCATGGGCGAGATTCCGTTTACGGGTAATCTGAAGATAGGACATAATGTTCAGATAGGCTACTTTGCCCAGAACCAGGCACAGCTGCTCGATGAAAACCTTACCATCTTCCAGACCATCGACAATGTGGCTACGGGCGAGATGCGTCTCAAGGTAAACGACCTGCTGGGTGCCTTCATGTTTGGCGGCGAGACATCAGAAAAGTATGTCAAGGTGCTGAGCGGTGGCGAGCGCAGCCGATTGGCGATGATCAAGCTGCTGCTGGAGCCGGTGAATCTGCTCATTCTCGATGAGCCTACCAACCACCTGGATATGCAGTCGAAGGATGTGCTGAAGGAGGCTATCAAGGCATTCGACGGCACCGCCATCATCGTGAGCCACGACCGTGAGTTCCTCGATGGCCTGGTAGATAAGGTATATGAGTTTGGCGGCGGCAAGGTTCGTGAGCACCTGGGCGGCATCTATGATTACCTGCGTGCCCACAATGCCGAGAGCATCAACCAGGCGCTGTCAAATCAGGGTGGCAAGGGCATGGCATCAGCCGGATCTCCATCGGGTTCATCCTCTTCGGGTTCATCCTCATCATCCGCCTCTTCTTCATCCTCCTCTTCCGATGCATCTTCCGGCAAAATCAGTTATGCCGAGCACAAGGAGCAGCAGAAGAAGATTCGCAAGGCTGAAAAAGCAGTGAAGGAATGCGAGGCGAAGATTGAGAAGCTGGAAGCCAGAAAAGCCGAAATCGATGCCCTGCTGATGAAGCCGGAGAACGCCACCAACATGGAGCTGGTTACGGAATACACCAATCTGATGAAGACCCTCGATGAGGAAAACGACCGCTGGATGATTCTCTCAGAAGAACTGGAGGAAGTGAAGAATTCATGATTTTCCAGGAGTCAGAAGAATCAACCAGAGGGGAATCCATGGTGTTGAATTATAATTTACTGAAGTTTCGCAAGTAGCATTCTACCGTCCCCGAAGGGGGCGAATGTGAATAA
>ERZ1023666.214-NODE-214-length-26851-cov-34.195402_pt1 | contig 26851 bp, 18 predicted proteins | sample MGYA00380341_ERZ1023666 | MGnify/ENA primary metagenome ERZ1023666 (study PRJEB33179, sample SAMN07448983) | human gut metagenome | biome: Human-gut; feature: Human associated habitat; material: Faeces | host: Homo sapiens | place: India: Bhopal | collected...
AGTAGGTAACAAATAAGAAATATCGTCTTTCAATGTACAACGCTGATACAACGCCGAAAGCCCCACGTATGTGTAAGTATATAAATACCCTTTCTTGGCAACGGATGCAAAATGCAACCGAAGCCAATAAGGGCTGTATACAATACACCCATGAGACGTTTCTTGTTGCTTTGTTCTTGACTGACAAATGAGTTTGCGAAGTTCACGAATCGTCAAAACCAAAGCGTCAGATACGCCTTTTACTATGTATATGTCTGCCCAACCTCTGCCCATCAGGGCTTCTGGTATGGATATAGACGTTACAAATGTAACACTTTTATCTCGGAAACCACTTTGGTTGGTTGGTAAAGTATGGTTTTAAGCTATGATTTAACATTGTTAAATATAAATATGTCAAAGATATTCCACTTTTACGTGATTACTCCTGCTGAAAAGCTTGCATTATCAATGATTATTCGTATCTTTGCAACACGAGAACCCGCCAAGCCTCTCAACGATGCTCAAATGTGCGGGTCGTTTTTGTTTTTATGGGTATATGGCAACAAGAATTCCGTTTATAAAAACATATGCCACACCCCATGAGTTAGTGCAGCTACTCAAAACAAGAGGTATGGAGATAACCGATGAGGAAAAGGCTCTGCATTATCTTTCCCACATCGGTTACTACCGTTTGTCTGCCTATATGTACCCATTGCTTTCTATTCCCAAGGAACAACATCTATTCAAGCAAGGAGTAACTTTTGGTAAGGTTATGTTTAGAGCGTATAATACTGATAATCAACTAATAATAGATACAGTGCTTGTAAGTTATGAAATCTGCCGCTAACGCGGAGGACATAAGAACAAAAGGACATAAGAACAGAAGAGTTTCAAGACATACGGGCATGGAGTTGCGTCCTTATGTTCCCCGCGTTAGCGGCTCGCTACGGCGTCAGCCCTTATGTTTCTTTGGCCACGCGGACGTTAGTCCGTGGCCAGCCGCGCAGCGGCCTTTTGTGTATCTTATGAAAACTTATGTTGCTTATGTTTTCCGCGCTAAGCGGCTAACACAAACGTTATATCTTTTGTTCTTCTGTCCTTTTGTTCTTATGCTCTCCGCGTTAGCGGCAAATCTCAAAGAGCACCACAATATCCTGATTCCATCACTTTCTGCGCCATTGAATGGCGCGATCACCATGGTGTTGCGCACCAGTTTGCTCACGGGCACAAACCCTTTGTCCGCCTGGTCGCGCCATTGCACCTCGGGCGTGCGGTCAAGCATATTATAGCGCGTATCGCACATCTCGTCCATAAGGGTGATGGCTTGTTCTGTCAAACCGCAGTCAGTGTCGTTGCCCATGCGTTTTTGCGGCTGGGGTGTTTCAGTGTTTTTAGTTTGTGGTTCTGGACTATGTCCGATAGCGTCTATCAGTTTGTCAACGCCACGTTTCACAATGGCATCGGCATAGCGCAACATTCTGTTAAGCATTCGTTTCATGGTAGTCAATACAATTTGATATAAAAGTAAAGTGCTGCAAAGGTAACACCAAGACATTGCTCCCATCAAAAAAAGTGTACAATTTGTACACAAATATTTGCCCCCTCCCTGTCATCCCTCTTGTAAAAGAGTGCGCGTGTTTTTACTGCCATCTTACACTTTTTGCACGTAACAAGTTGATATACAGATGTTTCAAGAGTGTAAGATGATTTCAAAGTATCTTACACTCCCCTGCATACATCTTACACACTCCCCCCGCTGCCTCGCAATCGATTTTGTCGTATTCGGTGGATTGTACACCACTAGGACGTAGGAAAATCAGTCGGAGCAACAGACTTTTCTGTTTCCATATACTGTGATATTGTCCTCCCGTGCTTGTGCCGTGTGGCAGCATGTAGGCTGTGTAGGTTGTGTGTAGGCAAAATTTGTAGTATCTTACACTAATCAAAGTATTGATAACCAGTGAGTTGTAACGTATTAGTGTAAGATGCAAGATACTCGGCGTGTAAGTTGTTGTAGTATGGTAAAAGGTCTCAGATACCGCTTTTTTGTCTAAATTATTGCTGTTCAGTGAAACGTAGCCATGCGAATGGATACAAGCACTAAGCGCTATCACTCAACGCTACCACCAAACGCAAGCTTTAATGGGGGTGACGCGTCTCGCGTCGGGATAATGAAAGAAAAGAACACAAACTCTACTAAATAATAGCAGCATATTTCCCCGACGCGAGACGCGTCGCCCCCATTAGTGCTTGCGTTTCTTCAAGCATCAAGCGCTACAATCAAGTGCTACAATTAAGCGCTACCACCAAACGCAAGCTCTAATGGGGGCGACGCGTCTCGCGTCGGGATAATGAAAGAAAAGAACATAAACTCTACTAAATAATAGCTGCATATTTCCCCGACGCGAGACGCGTCGCCCCCATTAGTGTTTGCGTTTCTTCAGGCACCAAGCGCTACAATTAAACGCTACAATCAAACGCTACCACTAAGCGCTACCACCAAGCGCAAGCTCTAATGGTGGCGACGCGTCTCGCGTCGGGATAATGAAAGAAAAGAATACAAGCTCTACTAAATAATAGCAGCATATTTCCCCGAACGCGAGACGCGTCGCCCCCATTAGTGCTTGCATTTCTTCAGAGTGCAGCCCATAACAAACAATGTGCGAGTGCAAACATTGTCTGCACTCGCACAAAAAATACTATATAATTCTCAACAGAATGGTGCACGAACAAGCCCTGACGAGACTAATACGTGTTCATTCATGAGCATTTACTGCAGTTTCTGCTTAACCTCAATTTCCTGGAAGGTTTCAATCATGTCACCCTCCTTAATATCGTTGCAGTTGGTGAGAGAGATACCACACTCAAAGTTGGTGCTAACCTCCTTCACATCGTCCTTAAAGCGTTTCAACGCATTGATTTCGCCGGTAAAGATTACAATACCATCGCGAATGACGCGCGCCTTGTCGCTGCGCTTCACCTTGCCATCGATCACGTAGCAACCTGCCACATAACCAACCTTGCTGATGTGGTAAACCTGGCGCACCTCGATGTTGGCAGTAACCTCCTCCTTGATAACAGGCTCGAGCATACCCTCCATGGCCACCTTGACGTCCTCAATGGCATCGTAGATGACTGAGTACTGACGGATTTCGACACCGTCGCGCTCGGCCAATTTGCGGGCCTGCTGTGACGGACGCACCTGGAAACCAATGATAATGGCCTCTGAGGCAGCTGCAAGTGTTACATCGTTCTCGCTTATCTGGCCCACACCCTTGTTGATAACCTTCACCACAATATTCTCGGTAGAAAGCTTGATAAACGAGTCGGCCAAAGCTTCGACCGAACCGTCCACGTCGGCCTTGACAATGATGTTGAGTTCGTGATATGAACCCATCTTGAGGCGTTTGCCAATCTTTTCGAGCGTGAGCACTTCACGGGTACGCAAGTCTTGCTCGCGCTGCAGTTGTTCGCGTTTGTTGGCAATTTCGCGGGCCTCCTGTTCAGTCTCCATCACGTGGAACTGGTCACCGGCCTGCGGAGCACCATTGAAGCCGAGCAATGTGGCAGCCATTGAGGGACCTACATTGTCGATGCGCTGGCCACGCTCGTTGAAGAGGGCCTTCACACGACCATAGTTGGTGCCTGCCAGCACGATGTCGCCCTGGTGGAGCGTACCGTTCGACACCAAGATAGTGGCCACGTAACCACGACCCTTGTCGAGTGACGACTCGATAACCGTACCCGTAGCCTTGCGGTTGGGGTTGGCCTTGAGTTCAAGCATATCTGCCTCGAGCAGCACCTTTTCGAGCAGTTCCTTCACACCCGTACCCTTCTTGGCACTGATGTCCTGGCTCTGGTACTTACCGCCCCACTCCTCAACGAGGAAGTTCATGGCAGCCAGTCCCTCCTTAATTTTGTCGGGGTTGGCGTGCGGTTTGTCCACCTTGTTGATGGCAAACACGATGGGCACATTGGCTGCAGTGGCGTGTGCAATAGCCTCCTTGGTCTGGGGCATGATGTCGTCATCGGCAGCAATGATAATGATGGCGATATCCGTTACCTGTGCACCACGGGCACGCATGGCGGTAAATGCCTCGTGACCCGGTGTATCGAGGAAGGTGATGTGGCGACCGTTGTCGAGTGTGACATTGTAGGCACCAATGTGCTGGGTGATACCGCCAGCCTCGCCGGCAATGACATTCGACTTGCGAATGTGGTCGAGCAACGATGTCTTACCGTGGTCAACGTGACCCATGACGGTAACAATCGGTGCGCGTGGTTCGAGGTCTTCGGGGCTATCCTCCTCCTCGGCAATGGCCTCCTGCACGTCGGCGGCCACATATTCTGTTTTGAAACCAAACTCTTCGGCCACGAGGTCGATGGTTTCGGCGTCCATGCGCTGGTTGATGCTCACCATGATGCCAATGCTCATGCAGGTAGCAATAACCTTTGTCACAGGCACGTCCATCATTTGTGCCAGCTCGTTGGCAGTTACAAATTCGGTGAGTTTGAGCACTTTGCTCTCGGCCTTGGCCTCGCGGCGTTCCTCCTCAGCACGCTGGTGCTGCTGTTCGCGCTTTTCCTTACGGTACTTGGCGCCCTTGCCACCCTTTTGCTTGCTGGTGAGGCGTGCCAGTGTTTCCTTTACCTGCTTGGCCACGTCCTCTTCGCTCACCTCAACCTTTTGCTGCTCCTTGGCGCGGCGGTTGCGGTTCTTGTTGGCACTCTTGCCATTGGCAGCGCCCTGTTGGTTGTTGCGGTTGTTCTGTCCGTTCTGACCGTTGGCACCCTGCTGGTTGCGCTTCTTGCCATTGTTGTTGCCATTCTGCTTGGGCTGGTTGGCAGCATTGTTCACATCGACACGTTCGCTGCCAATGCGGTTACGCTTTTTGCGTTGTCCGCCGGCCTGTGCCTGCCCGTTCTGTCCGGCAGCCCCCTGCTTGTTGTTGCGTTCGCGGCGGCGCTCCTCCTTCGACTTCTTTTTGGGTCGTGTAGTAGAGTTAATGGCACTGAGATCAATGGTGCCGAGCACCTTGGGACCAGTAATTTCAACCTGGGGGTGGAGTTTGAACACACCGTCTTCCTCCTCGCCAATGGCTTTGGCGCGCTCTTCGCGTTGTACTTTGGTGTTTTCGGTAGTGCTTTGGTTCATGTTTTGGGGGTTGGAAGTAGTTTGGTTGTTGGCATGTGCCGGCACTGCTTCCTCGGCCTCAGTCTTTTGGGCAGGGGCTGCGGGGGTGTTTGCAGCAGTGGCTGCGTTAGCCTGGGGCTTATTTATGCTTTTAGCCGGAGCTTTTGGAGCCTCGGCTTTTGTGTTGTTGGCAGATTGTGTGTTGCTCTGTGCCTTGGCGGGTTTGGCATCGAGGTCGATGTGGCCTACAATGTGTGGTCCCTTTACTTCGGGCACCACCGTTTCAACCATGGTTTCCTCGGCCTTGCGCGTTTTGGCAGAGCGTTTCTTTTCCTGACGGTCCTGCATACGTTCCTCAGCCTTGTCGCGCAGCGTTTTGTCGGCGCTGAAGGCATTCTTAAGTAGTTCGTACTGCTTGTCGTCAAGCTTTTGGTTAGGGTCGTTGCTTGCCACGGGTGCTCCTTTTTCCTTCAGGAGGTCGGTGATTGACTGCAAGCCGACGCCAAATTCTTTGATAGCTTTATTTAATCTGATACTCATGCAATAATGTTAGTAAGGTTTGCTAATGCGATTGTCTCAACATAGGTAAGTGGGCTGGCATGCCCCACAGCGGCCATAGCGCGCCGCACGGGGTGGGGTTTTCAAGGTTCTGGCCTTGTTGGCTGATTATGCTTTGCCTTAAAAAGACTCCACACCGGCTGCGTGATTATGTGCTTTAGCGTGTGTGCGCCGCCCGACTTACGCGTTGTGCATTAGCTCTCCTCGCCTGCCGGCTCTGCAGCAGGCTCGTTAGCGTCGGCCGGAGCCTCAGCAGTTGGTTGGGCAGCGGGTGCCTGGGGTGCGTCGTTCTCAAACTCGGCACGCAGCACGCGCAATACTTCGTCGACGGTAGACTCTTCGAGGTCGGCCTTTTCGATGAGCATTTCGCGGGGTGCGTTGAGCACGTCCTTGGCGGTTTCGAGACCGATGCCCTTGATGGCGTCAATCACCCACTGGTCTATTTCGTCGGCAAACTCATCGAGGTAGATATCCTCGGTCATTTCTTCGCCCTCAACCTCACGGAACACGTCGATGGTGTACTCGGTGAGCATCGAGGCCAGCTTGATGTTCATACCACCCTTACCAATAGCCAGACTTACCTCGGCAGGACGCAGGTAAACCTCGGCTTTACGCTCCTCTTCGTGCAGCACAACGTTCGACACCTGTGCGGGGTTCAAGGCACGCTGTATGAACAGGGCTGTGTTGTTGGTAAAGTTGATCACATCGATATTTTCGTTGTGCAACTCGCGCACTACACCGTGTATACGGCTGCCGCGCACACCAACACAGGCGCCCACGGGGTCGATGCGGTCGTCGTAGCTTTCAACGGCTATCTTGGCGCGTTCGCCCGGAATGCGGGCAATGCGGCAGAGGCGGATGGCACCGTCGGCAATTTCGGGTATCTCGTTCTCGAGCAAACGGCGCAAGAAATCGTTTGATGTGCGCGAGAGGTAGATTTTAGGATTGCCATTGGTGTTGTCCACACGGTCGATAACGGCTGTCACGGCATCGCCTTTGTGGAAGAAGTCGCGGGGTATTTGCTGCGATTTGGGCAGGTAAAGCTCATTCTTCTCCTCGTCCATAAGCAGCGTCTCGCTCTTCCAGGTCTGGTACACCTCGGCAGTGATAAGCTCGCCCACGCGGTCCTTATATTTATTATAGAGGGCATCGTGTTCCAGCTCGAGAATTTTGCTGGCCAAAGTCTGGCGCAGCGTCAGTATGGCACGGCGTCCGAAGTCGGCAAAATGAATCTCTTCAGACACATCTTCGCCCACCTCGTAGGTGGCATCAATCTTTTGTGCCTCGCTCAATGATATTTGCTTGTTGGGGTCTTCCACCTCGTCGTCGTTCACCACCACGCGGTTGCGGTAAATTTCGCAATCGCCCTTGTCGGGGTTTACAATCACGTCAAAGTTCTCGTCAGAGCCAAAGATTTTGGCTATCACGCTGCGGAAGCTCTCCTCGAGCACACCCACCATGGTGGTGAGGTCAATATTTTTGTTTTGCTTAAACTCAGCAAAGGTTTCTATCAAGCTTGCTGTTTCTTGTTTCTTCTTAGCCATATATTGAGCGGTATTGTGTATTGTCTTATTTATTCAACTTTCGGATTCAGCCCGTTCAAGTTAAAACCGAAACTTGAGTTATTTATATATGCGTGCGCGCGGCACGTCGGGCAGGCGTTCAAGCTTTTGTTACGAAGGTGCGCCCGCCAGAGTTCTTACTTAAAGTCGATGACGTACTTAGTGCTTTTTACTTGGTCGAAGCTGAAGGGTACTTCGCGTTCTACCAGTTTGGGGCGCTTGGCACCCTCTTCGCGCACTTTTTCCTCGATGGTGAGCGTAAAGCCCTCGGGTGTTACACCGCCCAAGGTTCCCTGCAACTTTTTGCCCTCAGTGGTGAGCACCTCGACACGCTCGCCTTGGTGAATTTCGTACTGGCGCAACACCTTGAAGGGCTGTCCTATGCCGGCGCTGCCCACTTCGAGTTCAAAGTCCTCCTGCTCGCGGTCGAGATGGCTCTCGATGTAGCGGCTGAGTTCTACGCAGTCTTCAATCCACACGCCCTCTTCGTGGTCTATCTCTACCACGATGCGGTCGTCGGTACTGATGGTGAGGTCGGTCAGGAAGTAGTCCTTACCCTCCAACCATTGTTCCACCAGACTTTTTACAAAACTTTTGTCAATCATTCGTTATGCTTTCAGATGTATTTTAACACCTGCAAGGTGGCCAATATTCCTCCTTGCCCCCTTGCCTTTGGTTATGCTTTATAGCGTGTTGTAAAAACAAGTGAGGAACTTCTTTCGAAAGCCCCTCACTCAATCTTGCTGCAAAGATACAAATATTTATGTGTGTTTGCCAATAGTTTGGCGTTATTTTTTATGGCAATATGCTAATGCTAATGCTAATATGGAAATATGCTAATGTGCTGACGCTGTTGCGATACTATATGCCACGCTGCGGCGCACCCCATTGACATATTAACGCATTACCATATTACAATACTTCGTTAAATTTTATGCTGCATCAGCATCGAATCCAAATATTTCATTCACTATCTCATGATTTAATTGCGTGTTCGGGTTATTCTCGAACACGTCAATAATTCTTTGGGCCACTATTGATATTAACATATTAGCACATTAGCAAGCGCGCACAACTTGCACGTTACACTATAAACATGCTCATGTAAAAAGGCAAATACAAAACGCCATCTTCAACCTCCAAGTTGTTGCAGCTCATTACTATCCTGCGATTTATTTTTTCAGAGAAAAGACTCTGGGCCATATCGAGTGAGGTGTGTTTTTTGTAGTCTTTGCCAGATTTAACCTCCAAAATAGTAATCTTGTCATTTTCGGGAAAGACAAAGTCTAACTCATGCTTGCTTTTTCGGTCATAATAGTTTAATGACACTCCATGCTTGGCCAATTCTCCCGCCACATAGTTTTCGGCCAGGGCACCTTCATTCACAAATATATCGCCTGTCAGCACTTTGGCCTGTATGCCATTAAGCACCATGGCACACATCAGTCCGCTGTCAACAAAGAACAACTTGTACAACCGCATATTTTCATGACTCGGAAATGGCAGTTCGAATGAACCGATGTTGAATGAGTAGTAGGCCATGCCGGCATCTACCAACCATTGGGTGGGGGCACCATATTTACGTCGCGAAGCATTTTTTTCTATCGAAGCCAGTATAAAACGTTTGTCCTGTTTGCTTAACTGTCCGGGAATGGCATCAAATACAGATTTTACCAGCATCTTGTCATTTCCTGCATATTTGGATATATCGTTACGATAGCCCGCCAAGATGTCTTTTTGATTGGTGATAGTCTTACCAAAGTCCTCATTCGAGATGTAAGTGGCCACAACTTCAGGCATACCACCAACTACCAGGTATTGGCGATAACGTTCCGTTATCTGCTGATGCAGGAAATCGGGCACAGGCCGAAGGTTCGTATAACAATCCTTCAGCATGCTTACCACATCATCGCTTATATTACAAGCCCACAGAAATTCTTCAAAATCGAGCGGGTACATATCCAACTCATGTTCAAACCCCACGGGATAGGATGACACGTCTTTGTAGTTTATGCCAAGCAACGATCCAGACTCTATATAGTCATACTGACCATCTTCAACCAAAAACTTGATGGCCGTTCTTGCCTTGGGGCATGATTGTATTTCGTCAAAAAAAATCAACGTTTTGCCCGGCTCTAACGGACCAAAGCCCATTGCCGACAAATTGAGAAGTATGGTGCGGGCATCAAGATTGCCCTCGAATGCCTGTTTTGCCACAGGCATTTGTTCAAAGTTTATTTCGACAAAGTTCTTGTAATTTGCCTTCGCAAATTGACGCACTACTGTGGTCTTTCCTACTTGGCGTGCACCCTTTATGAGCAGTGCTTTATTCGCGATGGTTTTCTTCCACGCTTCTAACTTGTTGATTATCTTGCGTTTTAGCATAGTTATTACAACTTTTTTCCAGCCTTTACACGGCTTTCTTGCAACTTTTTTCCAGTATTTTGCTTGCAATATTACAACTTTTTTCCAGTTTTTCGGTCGTCAACTTACAACTTTTTTCCAGTCTTTTGCTTGCGATATTGCAACTTTTTTCCAGCTGCATGATGCGGCCGCCGCCCGAGATTCTATGTTTTGATGCCGCTCACACATAGCAAAACGGGGCTGCGCGAATTACTTCGAACAGCCCGTATAATGAAAAAAACAGCTGATGCGGACAGGAAGGCCGGATAACTGTCGGCGGTAGGTGTATGATGTGGTATCAAAGTTCAAATAAAGCTTGAACTGCGTTGAGGGGTGTTTGAATGTGTTCCAGGCCATTCCCGCACCAATTTATTCAAAATAGGCATCAATTGCTACTAATGGAATGTTCTCCAACCACTCTTGGTCAACATAACCTCTCATTGAAATACGCAGTCCTTTCAGTCCGGCATTGTCTTTTACAAACTGTGACAAAGAACGCGCACGTACGTTTTCCTCGGCCTTCACTTCTATCGGGATAACCCGTTTGCCATTCTGAATAATAAAATCAATTTCGGAAGGGCTTTTGCTATTACTCCAATAATAGGGCGTAAAGCCTATGGCCTTGAGCTGTTGCATTACATATTGCTCTGTAAACATTCCCTTAAACTCCGTGAACACATTGTTGCCCACAAGCATTTGGTCAATAGGAGCCTCGGCCATACAAGCCAAAAGTCCGCAGTCTAACATAAATAGCTTGAATGCATCAAAATCTTCGTAAAACTTGAGCGGCATCTTGGGCTCATTAACCCGGTTTACCTTATATATAATGCCTGCATCTAAAAGCCATTGTATGGCAAGTTCAAAATCCTTAGCCCTACTACCTTTGCGAATAGCACCATAAACAAACTTTTTGTTCTCCTTTGCCAGCTGAGCAGGAAGTGAGCCCATTACTTGACGAATTCGGACAGACTCACTCGCGGAGGTGTGTTTAGAAATGTCTCGGCCATAGGCTTCCAATATTTCATGCTGCAATGTACGTACTTGTTGCAAGTCTGCATTTTTTACGAACTTGCTCACAACGCCTGGCATACCTCCCACAAAGTAGTATTGACGCAACAGTTCTACCATTTTGGGCATCATCGTCTCTATCAAAGTCCAATCCTTGGATTGCAAAATGTCTATCCAGCCCTCATGGCCCGTTGCATACAGAAATTCTTCATAATCCATCGGAAACATAGACAGCATATCGACCTTGCCCACAGGGAATGACTCGCCCTTGCCTAAAGTAACGCCGAGCAAGGAACCTGCCACCATCACATGGTACATTGGTGCTTTTTCGCAGAAATATTTCAAACTATGTAGCCCTCTTGGCACCTCCTGTATCTCATCAAAGACTATCAAGGTGTCGCCAGGCGTGACCTTGACACCCGTAATGGCTTGCAAGGTCATCAATATGCGGTCAATATCGTAATCTAAGTCGAAGAGTTGTTTCATTCGTGGCTCGTCATCACAATTGATGTACGCCACCTTCTTGTATTCTCGTTCGCCAAAGTGTTGCATTATCCAAGTCTTGCCAACTTGCCTTGCACCAAGCAACATCAAAGGCTTTCTATCTTCGTTTTTCTTCCATTTGATTAGTTCTTTATATATCTTCCGTTTCATAATGACCTTGATTTATAAATACTTACGTCGCAAAGTTACACTTTTTCGAAGATAGTTTGTGTAAAATACTACACTTTTTCGAGGATAAAATGCGTGTATTACTACACTTTTTCGAGGATAAAATGCGTGTATTACTACACTTTTTCGAGGATAGTTTGTATAAAATACTACACTTTTTCGAGGATAAGATACGCGGATTGCTACACTTTTTCGAGGATAAAGCGCATTATCTTATTGCGGCATGGTAAAACTGTTCCGATACGATTGTCGAACACAGAACACGCTGATTGCACGGGTTTTTCGCTACACGCTTTGGCCCCACGAAAATGACGGAGTTGACGAAACCTGTGAGCATTGCATGCTCGTTTCGCTGCTTGCTCGTTGTTGGCCAACTGCTGCTGGTGAGTTCTTAACTGCATAATCCGTGCGATCTGTGAGCCATAATATCAGAATTGTTTTATCAAGCAGCAATAAATGATATTGCATTTTTTACGAGAGCGTTTACACCAATTATGCGGGCAAAAGCTTAACTTTGCATCAATTCTTCTAACAAATAACCTTTGCCTAAGCAGATGTTCGGTAAAAGGCCTGGAAAGAATTGGCGTAATGCGTTGTTGTGAAACATGAAATGATGAACGGGCACAGCGGCTGCGCGAGCAGTATGGCCCGTAATAATGCGCCATGACATACCAGCAATATAGGAACATAACTTTATGGTTCGTCGAATGTCTGCTTACACCGGTGTACACAGTTATCCCCCTTATGAGGCATATACTCAACTTTGTGCTCGTGGCGCTTGTGCTGCTCGTGGCAGCATGCAAGGGCCATGAGGCCGACACGTTCAAAATAGGTGTGTCGCAGTGCAGCCAAGATGCGTGGCGTGAGCAGATGAACCGCGAAATGCAGCGTGAAACAATGTTTTACAACAAAAATGTAAAACTCGACATACGTTCGGCTCACGATGATAATGCACTGCAAATAAAACAGATAGACAGTTTGGTAAACGAGGGCATCAACCTGCTGGTGGTGTCCCCCAACGAGGCGCGCGCATTCACCCCCGTGGTGGAGCGTGTGATGCGCCGTGGCATACCGGTGATAGTGGTTGACCGTAAAACACTCTCCGATAAATATACGGCCTTTATCGGGGCCGACAACCGCAGCATAGGCAAGGATATGGCCGCTTGTGTGGTGCAGGAACTCAAGGGGCATGGCACTGTGGTAGAGCTGACTGCCAACATGGCTGGCACGGCAGCACGCGAGCGTCATGCCGGACTGACCCACATGCTGGCACAAGCGCCGGGCATAAAGGTGCTGGCCAGTGTTGAAGTGGGGTGGGAGGGGGCACGTGTGCCACAGCAGATTGACAGTTTGATTGCGGCCGGCGTTGTGCCACAAATCATTACAGCCCCCAACGACCGCACTGGTGTGAAGGTGCACCAGGCTTTGGTGGCAGCCGGACACCCCGAGGTGAAGGTGATTGGCGTTGACGGTCTGTCGACCAAGGGTGGCGGACTTGACAATGTGGAACAGGGTGTGCTCACAGCCACATTTGTCTATCCCACAGGCGGCGACAAGGTGATACAAACGGCCATGCGCATATTGCGGCACGAGCCTTTCAAGCGCGACACGCGGCTGCACTCGGCTGTAATCAATGCCACCACGGCACGCCTGTTCCGCATACAGAGCGACCAAGTGCATGAGAGCGAGCAGCGCATTGACCAGCTTGGCACGCAGATGGACAAATTCCTGTCGCGCTACTCCATGCAAAAGATGCTGCTCTTTGCCTGCATAGCCATTATAGTGCTGATTGGGCTGGTGATGGCCATGGGCATACGCTCGTATTATGTGACCATACGCCGCAACGAGGAACTTGACAGCCAAAAGCGCAAACTTGAGGCGCAGCGCGACCAGTTGGTAAAAATGTCGAAGGAGCTGGAGGAGACCACGCAGAGCAAGCTCACCTTCTTTACCGAGGTGTCGCACGACTTGCGCACACCACTCACCCTCATATTGGCGCCTGTTGAGCAACTGCAGGGGGCGGACAACTTGACCGACGAACAGCGCGGACTGCTGCAAGTGGTGCGCACCAATGCCGACATATTGCTGCGGCTGGTGGGGCAGACACTCGACTTCCGCAAGTTTGAGACGGGCCAGCTGAGGCTCAATATCAAGACGGTGCAGCTGAACGAGACCCTCAAGCAGTGGTGCGACCCCTTCCGTGCCCTGGCACGTAAAAAGATGGTGCGCTACCATGTGCAGCAGGCCGATGTGCCAGATGCGGCATGGCTCGATGTGATGCTCGACGATAAAAAGATGGAGAGTGTGTTGTACAACTTGCTGTCTAACGCTTTCAAATATACGCCCGAAGGGGGTAAAATAACGGTTACGCCAAGCATAACCGATGATGCCGAACAGGGCCGGTGGCTCAGCATTGTGGTTGAGGACAGCGGTCAGGGCATTGACCGCGACAAGTTGCCCCACATATTCGACCGCTTTTATCAGGCCGACGCGAGCCACGATGGTTCGGGCATAGGGCTGGCCACAGTAAAGGCTTATGTCGAACTGCATGGTGGCACGGTGAGTGCCGAGAGTATGCGCGGCAGCGGCGCGCGCTTTGTGGTGCGCATACCCTGTCAGCACGATGTGGCTGCGGCTCACGTGTATGAACAACCTGACGCCATGCAACCCGACGGGGCCGGTGTGGTGGCACCGCATATTGATGCCATTGCGGGCGAGGGAGTGCACACGGTGCCAAACGCGTTGACTGTCTCGGCTGATGCCGCACAGTCGAGGGGCGGTGCTGCCGAGCCGCGTCCCACAGTGCTCGTGATTGACGATAACGAGGACATACGTTCATATCTGCGCTTGCTGCTTGCGGACAGCTATGTGGTAGAGACGGCTGCCGACGGGCAGGAGGGCCTGGCCAAGGCGCGTCAACTCATACCCGATGCGGTGGTGTGTGATGTGATGATGCCTGTGATGGACGGCTGGGAGTGTTGCCGCAGATTGAAGGACGAGTGGCAAACTTCGCACATTCCGGTGATGATGCTGACGGCCTGCACCCTCGACGAGCAACGTGTGGCGGGATTTGACTGCGGTGCCGACTCTTACATAGCCAAGCCGTTCAGTCCGGATATGTTTAAGGCCCGATTGCGCAATCTTATTGATAACCGCCGCCGTTTGAAGGCTTTCTTTGGCGACAAGACATCGCTCAAAGCCTCGAATGTGAGTGAGCTTGACAAGGGTTTTGCTGCGCGATTGCGCGACATGATAGAGAAGAATATGTCGAGCGAGAATTTCTCGGTTGAGGACATGGCGGCGCAGATGGGCGTAGGGCGCACGCAGCTTTATCGTAAGGTTAAGTCGCTCATGGGTTTTTCGCCGGTAGAGTTGTTGCGCATAGCGCGCCTTAAAAAGGCTGCCGAATTGTTGCGCCGCACGGAAATGACGGTGGCCGAGGTGGCTTATGAGGTGGGATTCGCATCGCCCAGCTACATGGCTAAATGCTTTAAGGAGTATTTTGGTGTTAATCCTACGGAGTATAAGTAGTTATTGCTGTTCTGTAAAACATAAACATGTGAATTGGCTCAAGCCTCAAACGTAACCGCTAATGGGTCTAACTTTCTCAAAAGAATCGTCCGCAACGCCTGTTTGTGGACATTGTGGATAGGCTCTCAATGCTATTTTGTGTTTTACCGGGCAGCAATGGCTGCACGCATACAACGAATAAAGCCGTTGATTATAAGTGAATGTACTTAATAATCAACGGCTTTATTACTTGTCGGGGCGACGGGATTCGAACCCACGACCCCCTGCTCCCAAAGCAGGTGCGCTAACCGGACTGCGCTACGCCCCGTGCAAGATTAGTGCAGAAGTGACTGCTCTTAATCGTTTTGCGAGTGCAAAGGTAACAATATTTATGTAAATGCAAAATAGTTTGCCTGCTTTTTTGTGGTAATGTAGTGGTAATGCCTTTACACTTTGCCATGATTGGGCACGGAAGTGTCGTTTTGCTGCGTGGCAAGGGTGGGGAGGTGGTAAAAAGAAAAAAGCTACCACGCCAAAGCGATTGCCAGGTGAGGCATCGCTCGGGAGTGATAGCTTTTTACCTGAACAAGCAGGTAGGAAATTCTGATTAGTTGACGCCAGCAGCAAGTTCGGCACCAGCCTTGAACTTAACTACCTTCTTGGCAGCGATCGTGATCTTTTCCTTGGTTGCGGGATTGATACCCTCGCGGGCAGGACGCTCGTTGATAGAGAATGTGCCAAAGCCGAGGATTGCAACCTTGTCACCCTCCTTGAGAGCACCTGAAATGGCATCGAGCACTGCGTCGAGTGCTTTCTTAGAATCTGCCTTGCTCAAGCCCTGGGCTGCAATGGCATTTACGAGATCAGTCTTATTCATACTGTGTAAAATTATTTAATGATTTTATCTGTTCGTTGGACTTGCGCGTGATGGCATTTCCACTATTAAAAATGCCCACTTGCCGTGTGTTAATGGGGCTTTGTGCGCATTTTCATGGCAAATATAGGGCATGGAGGCTAATGGTGCAAACAATTCGGCGCTTTTTTTATAAAAATGAGTCAAAATGGCGTGTTTATACGGCGTGTGAGTGCATGCACGTGCGCTTTTGGGGACCTTTAGGCCCTTTTTAAGTCCCCTTACTATTCAGGCTTTAAGTAATGTATGGCAAACTTACTTGTCTACCTGTTACCCCATTAACCAATAATTCTGTCAAAGGCAGGTCTTGTGGCTTGTTTTATGCGACATTTGCTCAAAATAAGGCCGCACGCTTTGGCCATTTGGCGCCGAATTGCTACCTTTGCGGCTACATACCGATATCCAGATTTCGGGCCAGATTGGATTTGACAGCGGGTTGGAGTGGTATGTAAGCACGCAGTGCGCCTGGAGGTGGGCACTTAAATATCGGCCTTCGACAATTTAACTGGCGAAAACAAGTTTGCTCTCGCTGCCTGATCGAAGTACAGTAGATAGGCTTTATTCCGGCACAAGGTGCTGGAACGAGACATCACCCAAGAGCTGTTGCTCCGAAGCGTCTTGACAAGGTGGTGCAGGTAAATCGGCGCTGGTCAGAGTTGGCCTTGCAACTCTGGCGAGATTTTTAGAGGATAAGGTGCTGGTTGGTGGCACTGGTCTTGCCAGCACTCGAAAATCAAGTCAGTGATAAGCGTGTAGAAAGCATATTATTTCCCTGTTTGGACGAGGGTTCGAGCCCCTCCTGGTCCACAAAGAAACACTGATAATCAGCGGTTTGGGAATATCGTGTGCTAAAATGCGTGCGATGGATTAAAGGTATTAAGGCCATGACTTTGTTCTGTTGAGCAATGCCATGGCCGTTTTCTTTATGTGGCGGTACCATTCTTTCAGCCTGCATTTTGCGTTTGATGAGTAAGTTATATAAGTAAGTTATATAAGTAAGTGTGCTATATATTTATTATGTTGTATGTTGTTTGATACGTGTGTTTTTTGTCTTACCTTTGCATACATGTAACGTTACTTGTAATAAAAATACGAATTATGGCTACTTTGACATTTCCTCAAATAACATTGTCTCCAAACATATTGGAGAGGTTGTCTCAAAAGGCCGCATGTAGCGGCAAGTCTTTGAAAGCTTACATAGAGGGCATTCTTTCTGATAATGCAAAGGAAAGCCCATCGCCATCTGGCGACCCTTGGTTTGACGATCCAGAGAATATTCGTATGGTAGAACAGGGCATAGAGCAATATAAGGAGGGTAATTGCAAGACGTACTCTTTAGATGAAATTAAGAATAAACTTGGGCTGTGATTTACGAAATATCCTATACCGAAGATGCAGAAAGGCATATTGCTCTATGGAGAAAGTCAGGGCAAATGCAGGTTCTAAGAAAAATAGCCAAGCTTTTAGAGGAATTGCAAGAACACCCCACTTTTGGGACGGGAAAACCAGAGCGGTTAAGGGGAAATCTTAATGGATTTTGGAGTAGGGAAATAACGAAAAAAGATAGATTGATATACAGGATAGAAGATAGTGAAGTAATCGTATTCGTTATTTCTCTTAAGGGACATTATGGCGACAAATAGGTATCTACTTTCAACGGGCTACGGCATGATGCAATAAACTAATGGTTAAAGCCAGCTTATTGGGCGTGTAAACTCAAATGTGCCCGCACATGACATCACTGCCGCAGATAAATGTGTATATTTGCAAGCCGTTAGTGTGGCATGGCAGTAAGAATGCCACATTGCGCAGTTAAATATGCTAAAATAACGTCATGCTTAACATACCTATTATATATAAAGCCCTTGGCACACTGTTGCTGCTCGAGGCACTGCTCCTTGGCTTGTGCTTCGGCATGGGTTTCTATTTTGGTGAGGTAAACCACCTCACATTCGGTCTGCCCTCGGCCCTGGCTGCAGTGATAGGCGCCTTGTTGCTCTACTTTGGGCGCCATGCCGAAAACCGCATGGGGCGGCGCGACGGGTTTCTGATAGTGTCGCTCACCTGGGTGGTGTTTTCGTTAGTCGGCATGCTGCCGTTTATAGTCAGCGGCTATCAGCCCCGTGTGGCAGCCGCCTTTTTCGAGACCATGTCAGGCTTCACCACCACGGGCGCCACAGCCTTTACCGACATTGACGCCCTGCCGCACTCCATCTTGCTATGGCGCTCCATCACCCACTGGATAGGCGGTATGGGTATCGTGTTCTTTACCATAGCCGTGTTGCCCAACATGGGCGGGGGCGATGTAAAGCTCTTTTCGGCAGAGGCCACAGGCTTGAAAATAGGCAAACTCCACCCCCGCATCAGCACCACCGCGCGCTGGTTGTGGAGCATTTACTCGTTGCTCACCATCACGTGCATGGCAGCCTATTTCTTTGGTGGCATGGGGCTGTTCGATGCGCTGTGCCATGGCCTGTCAACCATTGGCACGGGCGGCTTCTCCACCCACACCGCCAGCATAGCATGGTTCCAGTCGCCGCGTTTGCAATGGATAGCCACCCTGTTCATGTTCCTGGCCAGTGTCAACAGCACGTTGCTTTATTTGTTCTTCATCAAGCGCCGTGTGCGCGATGTGTTGCACGACGACGAGTTGCGTTGCTTCCTGGTAATATTTTTTGTAGCCGCATTCAGCATAATGGGCATTCTCATGTATGCCGACCACATGGATTTTGCCACCGCTCTGCGCAGCGCATTCTTCAACACCGCGTCATTGCAGAGCACCACCGGTTTTAGCGACGAGGACTTTATGAAATGGCACCCAACCATCTGGCTCATACTCTCGCTGATAAGCATCATTGGAGCTTGTGCCGGTTCAACCAGTGGCGGCTTGAAGAGTGTGCGTGTGCTCATGGTGTGGCGCCTGACCAAGGCCGAGTTCAAAAAGATGCTGCACCCGCATGCCGTGCTGCCGGTGCGCATCAACAATACGGTCATCACCTCGCAAACCGCCCGCACCGTGTTCGTGTTCTTTGTAGTCTACTTCATGCTCATCATGCTATCCACCTTTGCCATGGTGGCCATGGGCTTGTCGCTGCTCGATGCCTTCGGGCTGGCCATATCCTCGTTCAGCAATGTAGGTCCGAGCATCGGCCACCTGATAGGTCCGTTGGGCTCGTGGGGAGTGCTTAACGACGCCATTTTGTGGATAAACTCCTTCCTGATGCTTGCCGGACGCCTTGAAATATTCTCACTATTGTTGCCGCTCACACCCGCCTTTTGGCGTGACGAATAGTTCAGAAAGTGCGCGAAATGGCTCCATCATATTTGTTGGAACCAACCTAAATTAAACTTACAGGTAACACTTAGAGTGCCACAAATGAAAGTTTTCAGACTTTTGTTTGTGGCATATATATATTTGAGCTATTTTTGCACAATAAAAGACACATTGGCTGCGCTACCTGTTCGCAGCCAAACCTATCTTGAGTTAAAGCGTAATCTCCCAATGTTGCTGACAACCTGCGCCAAGTGGAGAGATTATTCGTCATAAAGTACCAACTATGTGCCATATAGTGCCATAATAGTTACTACACACTATATAGTAATTGAAAAACAAGTAACAATAACATGGAGACAAAATCCATCAATCCGCAAGAGCAACAGGACGAGGAGATGCAGCTTATTCCCTTGTTGAAGTTGTGCTACCACCAATTTATCAACCATTGGGCATGGTTCGCTTTATCGGCCGTTGTGTGCGGTTGCATAGGGTGGTACTATCAGCAGTGCCAGCCCCGCGTATACCAGCGTCAAGCCGTCATGCTTATCGAGGACTCCAACGGGTCGTCGACAGGCGGTCTGCGCCGTTCAACAAAGAACAGCGGCATGAACACCCTGCTCGAGCTTAATGGCGTGAGCGTAGGCGACAACCTTAAAAACGAAATATTCATTATTTCGTCAAAGCGCCTCATGTCGCGTGTGGTTGACAAACTCAATCTTGATGTAGACTACACCACCAAAGAGAAATTGCACAGCATCACGCTGTATGGCAAGGAACTGCCATTCCAGGTATTGTTCCAAAAGCAATACAAGGGCAAACGCGGGCAGCATATCGATGTGGTGAAGAAAGGCAGCAACACCGTCACCCTTAAAGGCATGACCGACCGCATGGGCAACGATGTGCCCGATGTTGATGTGCAACTCGGCCAGATGACACAAACGCCCTACGGCCCATTGTGCGTAGTGCGCGGCCCAGGGTTCGGCCGTTGGACAGACGAAACCATCGAGGTAGACCGCTTGTCGAAGGAAAAGGCCGCAGCGCGTTTCTTAAAAATGCTCTCTGCCAGCGAGTACGACAAGGAGACATCGCTCATTGTGCTCAACTGCAACGACACCAACGTAGAGCGTGCCGACCAGGTGCTGGCCACACTCTATGACACGTATAAGGAAGACGTGGTTGAAAACAAAAACCGCGTGGCACTCAACACTGCCAAGTTTATCGACGACCGCATACAAATCATTGGCCGCGAACTCAGCAGCGTCGAAAATCAACTGGCAAGTTTCAAAAAGCGCAACCAGCTTGTCGATTTCGACAAGACACCGCAGGCCATGATCGACGAGAGCTCGACCGCCCGCCAGCAAAGCCTGCAGGCTGAAACGCAGCTCAATGTGGCCAAATACCTTGACGAGTACCTGCACACACACTCAAACAGCCACGACCTCATACCCGCCCTCAATGTGGGAGATGCTTCGTTCAACACCCAGATTGCGGCCTACAACGACCAAATGAACAAGCGCAACACCATGGTGGCCAACTCAAGCGAAAACCAGGCCGTGGTGCGCGAAATGGACCGCCAGCTTGCACAGATGCGTCAAGCCATAGCCTCGTCGTTGCGCAGTTATGTTAATTCGCTCGAAGTGCGCTTGCAGGCTGCACGTGCCAACGAAAATATGCTCACAGGTCGCATGGCTGGTGCTCCCGAACAGGAGAAGCAGGGCCTCGACATACAGCGCCAGCAGTCGCTCAAGGAGGCACTCTACACCTATTTGCTCAACAAACGTGAGGAGGTAGCCCTGCAGCAGGCCATCAACGAGGCCAATGTGCGATTGGTTGAGGGCCCCATAGGCAATCAGCAAGTCAGCCCCCGCAGCCTTGTCATTCTGCTCGTGAGCCTTGTTATCGGACTCTGCATACCAGCCTTCGTGTTGTGGCTCCGCTATATGCTCGATGTAGCCATACATGGCCGCAAGGACGTTGAAAATGCAACCACCATACCGGTGCTTGGCGAGGTGCCCCGCATGAAGAATGCCAACAACAACAAGTCGCTCATTACCGACCTCAGCAGCGACGACCCCGTGGTAGAGGCATTCCGCATCATACGTTTCAGCCTTGGCTACATGCGCCATTCAACGCAGGTGATGATGACCACCTCAACCACTCCCGGCCAGGGCAAGAGTTTCGTTGCGCGCAACATGGCCGCCATCTTGGCCATGGCAGGCAAACGGGTGCTTGTAATCGACGGCGACATTCGCAAGCGCACACTGAGCGAGAGTTTTGGCCACACATTCGGCCTTACCACATACCTTTCTGACGACCACACACAGGTGGCAGACATCATTCGCACCGATGCCGTAGTAAAGGGAGTAGACTTCTTGCCGTCGGGCCCAACACCGCCCAACCCCACAGAGTTGCTCATGAGCGACCGTCTGCACCAACTTATGCAGCAGTTGCGCCAGATGTACGACCACATCATCATCGACTCAACTCCAATGTTCTCAGTGGCCGATGCCAGCATCGTCAACCGCGAGTCCGACATCACCATCTTTGTGTTGCGTGCCGGAGTGCAAAATCGCGATTTCCTGCCCGACTTTGAACGCATGTATCAGGAACACCGTTTCAACAACCTTACCGTTGTAGTTAACGATGTCAATGTCGACAAGCGTTACGGCTATGGTTATGGCTACGGTTACGGTTATGGCTACGGACGAAACAAGAAGAAGAGTCGTGTGAAGCGCATCATAAACCGCTTGCACAAGTAATAAATTCAAGACATAAAAGAGAGAAGAGCAAGGTTAGCACAACAACGCAATGTGCCCGCCTTGCTCTTCTCTTTTTTATGCAAATGTCCAGGCTGAGGCCGGCGTGCGGAAAATCTTGTCCTGTGCTTTAAGGGCTGTTCGCCCTTGTGGTGCTTACCGCTAAGACATAAGTGCAGATGAAAAGCAATGAAGTCAAGAAAAACGCAAGCACTAAACGCAAGCACTAAACGCAAGCACTAAATGCAAGCAACAAACGCTACCTCTAATGGGGGCGACGCGTCTCGCGTCGGGATTTTAAGGCAAAAGTTCACAGACAAGCGTGTAATTAGCGCTGCGTGTGAGCCTTTATTGGGTGTATGAACCTTTGCCTTAATGCCCGACGCGAGACGCGTCGCCCCCATTAGAGGTAGCGTTTGTTGCTTGCGTTTAGTGTTTGCTTGCATTTAGTGCTTGCGTTTAGTGTTTGAGTATGTACCGCGGAAATCAAGTCATAAGCTTACAGACATGTGTGTAATATTTGCCCCCTCCCCGTCAGCCCCCTTATAAATGAGTGTGTGTACTTTTACTGCCATCTTACACTTTTTACACGTAACAAGTTGATACCCAAAGGTTTCAAGAGTGTAAGATGTGTTCAAAACATCTTACACACCCCTGCACACATCTTACACATCACACTCCGCTGCCTCGCAGTCGGCATGCACGTATGTGGTGGGTTATTCGCCACAGGGACGTAGAACAATCTATCGGAGCAACAAACTTTTCTGCTCCCCTATGCCGTAATATCCTCCTCCCGTGCTTGTGCCGTGTGGCAGTATGTGTGGTGTGTAGGTTGTGTAAGTTGCGTGTAGGTAACATTAGTAGTATCCTACACTGAGTAAAGCGTTGATATTCAATGAGTTGTAGCGTGTTTGTGTAAGATGCAAGATACTCGGTTAGTAAAGTTATTGTAGTATAGAAAAAGCCCCAAATGCAACATTTCTCGTCCTGGTACTTTTATAAATTAGTGCTGTCCGATGAAATGTAACCATGCGAACGGATTTAACCATCAAACGCAAGCACTAAATGCAAGCACCAAACGCTAACACTAAACGCAACCTCTAAACGCAAGCATCAAACGCTAACACTAATGGGGGCGACGCGTCTCGCGTCGGGCATTAGGGCAAAGGCTATTTCGTGTATAGACATTGCATTTTCCCGACGCGAGACGCGTCGCCCCCATTAGTGTTAGCGTTTGGTGTTAGCGTTTGATGCTTGCGTTTAGTGTTAGCGTTTATTGCTTGCGTTTATTGCTTGCGTTTAGAAGTAGCATTTGGTTCTTGCGTTTTTGCAGTGCGTTTCAGGCAACTTAGAATTCCCCCAGACTATCTCGTTTAATGTCTATTTTGAACACCCTGCCTCACAACGCGCGATTGCCCCAGCACGTGGTATCCGCGGTGTCGCATCGCCTGCTTTGGGTAGCATCTATTACAAAAAACACTTCCAACGCAGCAACTCATACAATAAACGCACATTTTGTACAATCAACGCCAATATGCTTGTGACAGAGTGTGAAGAGTTGTATTTTTGCAGCGTCAAAATACATAATGACAAGTAAAGTAAGCAAAATAGAGGCATTGAGCAGCTACCGTGAAATAGCAATGTGGAAGTTCTTATTTTTCAGTTGAGGTACTGTTTGATGCCTTTTTATATGCTTCATATATACATCACCCTAACCCCTAAATTTTATGGTAGAAAATGGCATTGTCCTAAGGGTGGTTCTAATAATTCTGAAATAGGGATTTGTGCGCTATCAGAAGTGCTTTTTTGAAAGTTTGAGAGGGAGCATAGCGGGCTGTGTGACCGAACAAACTTTCAGAAAGACGTTTCCGAGAGTGTGCAAATCACATTTCAGAATAGCAGAACTCAAAAAACAGAATTCTTAGAACCACCCTTAAATAATAAATACTTAACCCTGCGCTTAGGGTCAGAGCTGCTGGAAATGCCCAACTGCTGTGAAGCGCCATAAAAAGAGTAAATGAGCCAAAGTTTGTATAAGACTTTGACTCATTTATTCTTTTAATATCGTCTGGTGGTGCCACAAAACCAACAACTAAAAATAGCTCTTGATTATACCAAATCTTTTTGTGGCATTATAACCAAAGTGTATACTTCCAGAAATATGGAGTAGAAACTATAGTTTACTTAAATCGCGTAAAATTCTTCACCCTATCTTTCCCTTCTTTTGGAGAAATTTGTGTACATGAAAAGAAGTCGTTTGAAAAATTTGTTACGGTGTACACTTTTGTCCATCTTTGATAGTCTTCTACAGGTTCTTTTACATCATCATACCAACAATACAACTGTTTGTATGTTAGGATATTGTTAGAGTATGACCAAGTGCCTGCATATCCTCCAGCTTCTTTATCTCCAAATTCTTCAGGACTTTCATAAGTATACCACGTACCATCAGAGTTAAAGATGAAGATATCGTTGTCACCATCTTGTGCCCATGCACCTCGAGTGATAATCTTCTCGAATTCGCTCTGTTTCTCATCATCATCACTGCACGACTGTAGAAATGAAAAAGGAATACAGAGTAATAAAGCCGTTAACACGACCTTGCTATACATTTTAATGTTATTGATTTTCATTGTTGATAGTTTTAGTAATTAAGAACTGTTTTGTAAGAGAACACAATTGTAGAATAGGGCTTGTGATGCGGTATAAACCCTGCTACACCCTTACTAAAAGAGATGGAACTCTCAGGTTTAATTTATCATTTCTCGCTTGTTGCTGATTTATCTTTTGCGGTAATAAAAGTCTATAGCAATCTCAACAACAATATTAACTAATAGACTTGTTACAGGATCAGGTATAAAACAACAAGCCACTGTAACAACCGCCTATATAAGTTTTTTCTATTTCATAGGCTTTCCTTGTTAGTGTTTGACATACGGAACCACATTTCCACGCATATGCTATTACCCCATTCTCGGTAAATCATAGAACCATATGCGATTTTAAGTAGCCTATCCTTCTGAAAAGACAAAAGGATAGGCTTGAATAATTAAGCGAAGAAACCGCACAAGATATGAATCCATGCAAGAATTTCTTCAAGCTTGATTTCAATCTTAAAATGGGATTCAATCATCATAGTGACCTCCTCTTTTTTAAGATCAGTTTGAAATAGGACTTCTCCCGCTAACAGTATCTATACTGTACACTTAGTTAGCCATACATGTACAGGAAGGCAAATATCTACTCTCCCACAGAATGTAGTACCATCGATGCTAACGAGCTTAACTTCTCTGTTCGGAATGGTAAGAGGTGTACTCCTCGTCGCTTGATTACCTTCATTTGTTTAGTTTTGCATAAGATAAGCTGCTGTTCAGTAAAGATTCAAACAAACTTGGTGTTCTACACAAAACTTACTTTGTCTTTAGCATATTCAATATGATTGCTTTGCTGTAATAGGTCCATCAAAAGTAATCTGTGGCTCTGAATGATTTGCTGTCACCATAACAGATGTCTCAATCGTATAAATTCTTGAAACTATATGGTTGATATCCCACAATTTTGCTTGACCACATACTCTGTATCTTCCTTCTCCATCAAAAAACCTTTGAAGAGTGAAGGAACAGTTTCTATCGGAATCTATTTCTGAAAAAGACTGCGCATTATTGAACTGCAGTTGGTTGAATTTCTGCTTAAATGTTCGGCAAATTGCTGTTTCAACATCTGCCTGATTCATTTTTAATGGTTGTATTGCCATAATTAGAGTAAGTTTGATTTGTTAATATTTTTCATTAAAGAACAACCTTGAAAGTCTTGCCTCCGACATTTACAAGATAAGCACCTTTAGATAGTCCGCTTATTACACTACGTTTTGATTTTGCAACTAATGCGCCCTGTAAATTATAGACTTGTACAAGGGTGTTATGAGGTGCATTGCTTACTATGATTGAGCCATTCTTGGTGGTTATTACTATATCTTTGAAGTTGTCTGTAACATTCGTCACTTCTGTATTACAATCATCTTCGAATTCCTGAATATCCCAGAATAAGCCCCATTCAGAGTCTTTACTATAAGCATCTTTACAACCTTTGGGGACATATAGGGTAACATCTGTATATACTTTATTCGAAAACGGCCCATTGCATACAACAGGAGGAGTAGTTGATTTACAGATAATCATATCCAAATAATTCGAATAATAATAGTCTAATCTATTTACATAAAAAGACGCTATGTTTTTCCCTAATATTAGCGTATCAACCGGTCGATAGAACGGTGGATTTTCTGTACATGTGCCAGCAATCTCTAATTTTTTAATTGTTCCATGAACAGAAATGTTTACTTCAAAATCACCCCATTTACTTATATCTATCAAAGGACGCCCCACATAAAAATAGTTTAGCCCATCATTAAATGCGGGGTAGGTAAGATAATCATCAACATAACTATAATCATATTTGCTTAGGTATCCTTTTATACTGAATTCATCATGTGCGTCCTCTATGATTACAGTGTCGAGTTTATTTGAAAAGTACGAGGTTTCCTCCCCTCGCTTATAATGAGTTTCGAGTGATTTTGCTTCATAAACATAACCATCATTATAAAGACTATGGTAGAAGGGGAGGCCGTTCAACCCTTTCCCAATAGTCAATTTTGATATATTCGAGCAACCCCAGATAATAGAAGGTGATATTTCTACAACACTAGGTGGAATAGTAAAATTCGTCAGTGCTTCACAACCTCCAAAAGCATCAGGACCAATTGACCTAAGTCGTTTTGGCCATTGTATGGATTTCAAAGAATCGCAATGGGCAAAACACGAATATGGAATATATTCTATATTATCTGGCAGAGCAATAGAACAAAGTTTAGTGCGGCTAAATGCGGATTCCCCTATTGATGTTAATGATGATGGAAATCTTATGTTTTTTATTGAGGTACGAGAAAATGCATATTTCCCTATTTCCAATAATTGTTCTGGCAGCACGACTTCAGTCAAATTTATATTATCAAAAAATGCGTATTCACTTATTGATGTTAATGATGATGGAAATCTTATGTTTTTTATTGAGGTACGAGAAAAT
>ERZ1023666.215-NODE-215-length-26761-cov-66.600951_pt1 | contig 26761 bp, 23 predicted proteins | sample MGYA00380341_ERZ1023666 | MGnify/ENA primary metagenome ERZ1023666 (study PRJEB33179, sample SAMN07448983) | human gut metagenome | biome: Human-gut; feature: Human associated habitat; material: Faeces | host: Homo sapiens | place: India: Bhopal | collected...
CAATACCTTCTTTTTCAAAAAAAATGGCAAGATTGCACGCACAATTCCTTCTTTTTCAAAAAAAGTAGCAAGATTGCACGCACAATTCCTTCTTTTTCAAAAAAAATGGCAAGATTGCACGCACAATCCCTATTTTTTCAGAAAAAGAAGGAAGATTGCACGCACAATCCCTTCTTGGTTCTCCAAGAGAGCGAAGTTCACAAAAACTCCTTAACTCCCATCACTTGCGAAACTTGAAAGGATTTATTTCTTAAATTCAATTATAATTGCTAAATTTGCAGCTGATTTTAATTTAAACAACAGATAATCATTATGGAACAAGTACTTTGGATTTACAATACGCTGTCGCGTAGAAAGGAAGTCTTCAAACCGCTGCACGCCCCTAACGTAGGCATGTACGTCTGTGGACCTACTGTTTATGGCGACCCACACCTCGGACACGCGCGTCCTGCCATCACTTTCGACATCCTCTTCCGCTACCTCAAGCACTTAGGCTACAAGGTGCGCTACGTTCGCAACATTACCGACGTGGGTCACTTGGAGCATGATGCCGACGAGGGCGACGACAAGATTGAGAAGAAGGCACGCCTGGAGCAGCTCGAGCCTATGGAGATAGCACAGTTCTACACCAACCGCTATCATGCCGCAATGGAGGCTCTCAACGTGTTGCCGCCAAGCATCGAGCCGCACGCCACCGGTCATATCATCGAGCAGGAGCAGCTTGTGCAGCAGATTCTCGACAATGGTTTTGCCTATGAGAGCAACGGCTCCATCTACTTCGACGTGAAGAAGTACAACGAGAAGTATCACTATGGCATTCTCTCTGGACGCAACCTTGACGACGTTAAGGACGCGTCGCGTGCTCTTGACGGAGTGGGCGAGAAGCGCAATCAGGCCGACTTCGCACTCTGGAAGAAGGCTTCGCCTGAGCATATCATGCGCTGGCCGAGTCCTTGGAGCGACGGTTTCCCGGGCTGGCATTGCGAGTGCACCGCTATGGGACGCAAGTATCTTGGCGCTCATTTCGACATTCACGGTGGAGGCATGGACCTCGTGTTCCCTCATCATGAGTGTGAGATTGCACAGGCCGTGGCTTCGCAGGGCGACCAGATGGTGCGCTATTGGATGCACAACAACATGATAACCATCAACGGACAGAAGATGGGCAAGTCGTTGGGCAACTTCATCACACTCGAGGAGTTCTTCACTGGCAACAACAAGAACCTTGAGCAGCCTTACTCGCCGATGACCATCCGTTTCTTCATCCTCTCTGCCCACTACCGTGGAACTGTTGACTTCAGCAACGAGGCTCTGCAGGCTTCGCAGAAGGGACTTGAGAAGTTGATGAACGGCATCTCCGACCTCGACCGCATAACAGTGTCTGCCGAGAGCGACGCCGCCACAAAGAAGCTTGTTGGCGAGCTTCGCCAGAAGTGCTACGACGCTATGAACGACGACTTCGCCACTCCGCTTGTTATTGCCCACCTCTTCGAGGCTTGCTCTGTAGTGAACAAGCTCGTCGACCATAAGGCCACTATCTCTGAGGCCGACCTTAAGGAATTGGCCGAGACAATGCGTCTCTTCGCATTCGACCTCCTTGGTCTGCGTCCCGACAACGCCGGTTCTTCGTCTCACCGCGAGGAGGCTTTCGGCAAGGTTGTGGATATGGTGCTCGACCTCCGCTCTAAGGCAAAGGCTGCCAAGGACTGGGCTACAAGCGACCGCATACGCGACGAGCTGGCTGAGCTTGGCTTCGAGGTTAAGGATACTAAGGATGGTGCAACCTGGAAACTGAAATAATATGAAGCATATACTGTTAGCCGCCGCAGCAATTGCTCTAAGCAGTTGCTCGGCAACTAAAACTATTGGTCCTGACCTCAACGGTGAATGGGATATTGTAGAGGTGAATGGGGCTGCCATTGACACCACTAAGACCGAATTCCGTCCTACCTTGGGCTTCGAGATTGCCAAGGACAATGTATATGGATGTGCCGGATGCAACAGCATTTATGGCATCGCACGTGTCAACACGGCCAAGCAAACCATCAACTTCAAGGAGATTGGCACCACACTGATGCTCTGCGCCAAAATGGAATATGAGCAGCAGATTCTCAAGGCACTCGAAGGCGTGAAGGCTTACAAAGGCGCTAAGGATGGCAGGGTAGACCTGACAAACGCCAGCGGCAAGACCTTGATGACGCTGAAGAAGCAGGCGAAGTAAAAAAAAAGAATAGATTACTGTACAGTTATTGTATATCCTTTAAAAAAATAGAGTATGAAGCATATTGTATTTCTCACCGGCGCCGGCATGTCCGTTGAGTCGGGTTTCAAGACATTCCGTGGCAACGACGGACTGTGGGAGAATTATCCCGTTGACCAAGTAGCATCGCACGAGGGTTGGCTGGAAGACCCTACGCTTGTGACTAATTTCTATAATATGCTGCGCCATAAGCTCTATGCCGCACAGCCAAACGAGGGACATCGACTCATACATGAGCTTGAGAAGGAATACAAGGTAACTGTCATCACGCAGAACGTGGACAACTTGCACGAGAAGGCTGGCTCTACAAGAGTAATACATTTGCATGGCGAACTGACCAAGGTTTGCTCGTCGCGCAATCCCGACGACCCACGCTACATACGCGAGCTCGCCGAGGACAACTGCGAGGTGAAGCCCGGCACAAAGTGTGGCGACGGTTCGTTGGAGCGTCCGTTCATTGTGTTCTTCGGCGAGTCGGTGCCTATGATAAGTGTGGCTGCCGATGTGGCTGAGAAAGCCGACATATTCGTCATCATAGGCACATCGCTCAATGTCTATCCTGCTGCAGGACTCATTCATTATGTGCGCCCATCAGTGCCCGTCTATCTCATCGACCCCGAACCGTCGTTGGGGGTTGGAAGAGAGAATTTCACTCATCTGCAATGCGGAGCGAGTGAGGGAATGAGAAAACTGTGTGAGATATTGAAATAAAAAGGAGTAAAAGTCAAAACTCATAATTATGAGTTTTGACTTTTACTCCTTTTTTGTTCATACGATTTTTATTTTACGATAACCTTGCGTACGCTTCCATCTGAATATCTAATTATGTTGATACCGCGCTCCGGACTTGTGAGTCGTCTGCCGTCGATGCTCAGTCGCATTGTTTCACGTGGAGCGTTGCCGTCAATGCCATTAACCGACGATGGACGCTGGCGTGGAGTTATAATGATAGGGTTGTCGTCGTAGCCTGGCAGAAGATGCAGATTAACTAATCCGGCAATTTCTGTTGAAGTTTCTCCCGTCCATCCACACTGCTGCAATACTCCCGTCTGAATGCGTATGAAGTCGGCGTGGTCGATGTTTACGGGATTTCCATTCTTGTCCACAGCCCAGTCGAGGTCGAATGTGGTGTAGGTATCGTCCGAATTAGGAGCTGCGTCGGCATAGCCATAAGAGTCAGAGGCATAGCGATAGGTAATCCAGTATTGAGGATTGTCAGCGTCAGAGCCGTCGCCTCCATAGTTTATGGCGTTGTCAGGCAGGCGCGATCCGTGGAATGTAATTTCCTCCTTGTCCTCCCATTGCGGCCAGTAGCTTTGCATGTGGAATGAGTTCTTCATCAGATAGCCCGTTGAGTCGCATGGTGTGCCGTCGGGTTCGGTCCATGATGCGGCAAAGCGTATGTACTTGTCGAATATGGAGCATGGCAGGGAGTGGTCGCCAGTCTCAGCTGTAGGTTTATGATAAGTTATCTTGAAGTTATGGCGTTGTGTGGTGTAATATTCCGACCCTGCAAGCTCATACCATTGCGCCGTCTCTGACGATGCGCCCACACCAGCGTATACAATGCCCGGCTCCACGTTTCCGCCTATTGTGGCGTCGCCATACACAGGGTCGCTTTGTGAGTAGAAGGCGTTGCCGAGTATGCGCAGGTCGGAGCCTTTACCGTTCTTTATCGGTTGGTCGAGAGAAAGAGTGATGTAGCCTCCTGCTGCTCCAAGGCATACGGGGTTGCCGTCTTCGAGTTGCTCCTCGCATACTTTAAGCCTTTCCTCTTGCGACATTCCCGCGTCGATTGAAGGCAGATTGTTGATAAACTGTCCCGGTGCGGGACAATATTCAATTACTTTTATTGTCTGTTTTGATTGTGCGTTTGCCGCCACTGCCAATGAGAGGAGTGAGGCAAAGAGTATTGTTGTTCTCATATTTTATTTTTGTAGAATAGGCTAAGTTTGCCATTCAATATCATTCGTAAGCAATTGAGTGCCACCAATTCTAAGTTCTGGAGTATTAATTCTTATATCACAGTCAATAACAAAAACGTTTCCTTTAGGTGAGCGGATTACATTTTCGTCATGCATATCACTGAGGTATATTCTTTCTGTAGCAAATGTCCAATTTCGAGGATTTACAAGTTTATATCCCAAATTCTTTGCGTATTCTGCAATCTCGTCATCATTCATGTGACAACCTTGTATAAATGGTTGTTTCACGATTATTTTGAACATTCCGTAAGAGTCCTTTCCATATCCAATAACAGTCATTCTTGTTGCAGGAAAATAAGCGTTGTGTAGCGTAATCCTGTCAAGAGCCAGTATAGGTTGTATGAAATAATCAAGTCCTATGGATTTCACAACAGAGGTTCCATTGTCATAAACATGAGCTTCTCCTCCCTGTGCGATTTCTTCGCCCAATAGTCTTGGTAAAGTTATATCTGTGTTATCAATCCAACACCCTGTTTTATTAGCCCATAGTTCTATGCGTTCAGCTTGCGTCTCTCCGCATTGCTGCTCTCTTTTGAAGCTGCCTTCTGGCGCAGAGAGTTTATTTGGTTCAATTTCTGCTCCCGCGAGTAAGGATGCAATGACATGATTTGCACCTCCCTCAATGCAGCCATGCTGCTCTGACGGTGAAAATCGTTTGTAAATAAGCTGTTGTGAGATAAAGTTTTCTGCATATTCTTCTAATTTAGAAATACCGTTAGGAGTGAATCCTTGATGGATTATACTAAGAATAGATTGCCAAATATCTTTGTTTGTCATAATCTTTTTCTTTGTTTTGCAAACTTACATAAAAAAGATGAATTATAAGCCTGTTTCATGAAAAACTTGAGACTGCATCTTTATATAAGCTTACTTGGAAAAAGCTGTTGTCACAAACCCGCTTGGGTTCACTCCCCTCAGCAGATACCGGCTGATTTGTCTGCCGTCGCGTCCGAACTCATACACATATCCGTTGGTGGCGTAGGCTCGGGCATCGCTTGCATACATGTGGCCGGATAGGGGTGAGATGTATAGAGCGTAGGGCGACTGCATCTGTAGTATTGTCTTTTCGGCTTCGCCATAATTGCCGAGTCCCTCATGGGCTTCCATTTCAGGCAGCGAGATTGTGTGCGTGGAGTAGGCGTATGTGCCCGTGATGTGGGAGTAGGCTGAGCCAATCATGTAGAAACGGTTCTGATAGGCGCAGTTGTAGGTTGCGGGAAAGTCGTATACACGGAATTCGTCGTTTGCCATATTCAGAACGATGCAACGGGGAGCTATGGTGTACATGTCGCCAGCGGAGTTGATGCAAGCATATTGTCCGCTTACCGACACGGGGCCATAGAGATTGGGACAACCCGTGTCGATGCGTCTCAGCTCGCGCATGGTTTGCGCGTCTACCACGCTTACAGTCTGCTCATATCCATGATTCTGCGTCTGTGTGGAGTAGCCGCCGGTATTGGCAATGTATAGTCGTCCGTCGTAGTAGGCTATTCCCTCGGGTTCGTATCCCACGTGGCAGGTGTCTACAATCTCCTTCGTCCTCAGGTCGATTTTTGCCACATATCCGTTGTCGGCATAGGAGGTTACGTACAGAAACCCGTTGTTGTCGGTGGCGAGTCGCCGGTTGTTGGGTATGTTCTCGGTGGCTGCCACAGCCTTGCCTTCGAGGTTGATGTATTGTATTATGTTCGACCAGTTGACGGAGATAGCTATCAGCGTGTCGTTCACTTGCAGTATGTCGTTGCCCGTATCGCCAAGATGTCTGCCTGGGTTTTGCTGCTGAAACCAGCGGTTGGTCAGCACTCCATGGTCGAGCAACGACAGCGACGAGTTGTCCATGCCCCACAGTCCTTCGCACAGTATAATGAGCCGGTCGGAGTCGGCTGTAGGTTCTGTTGGTGTGGGGTAGTCGGCTGGCTCAAGCGAGCAAGCGGCAAGCAGCCAAATGATAATCTGGCATACTGATAATTTTATTAGTTTACGAGGATCTATTTTCATAAGTTCATTGAAATATCTGCAAATTTACTAAATTAAAATTTGGTCGTTTGGCTCATTCGTTCTATCTTTGCATATATTAATATATGCATTTAACAAAAATCCATTTTAAATCCTAAACATGTACGCAATTATCATCAACGCCGTAGCCATTGTTGTTGGCAGCGCAATCGGAGCCTTGTTCCAGCGAGGCATTAGCGAGAAGTATGTCAATGTGCTAAACACTGCCATGGGTCTTTGTGCCATCACATTGGGCATGAACGTAGCCTTTGAGAGTATGCAGAAGACGCATTACCCGGTGCTCTTCATCTTCTGTCTGTCGCTTGGCGGACTTGTGGGCACTCTGCTCAAGATGGACCAGCGCATGGAGAAAGCCACGCATAGCATCTCCAAGACCAATCTTTCGGAGGGCATCACTACAGGCATATTGCTTTGCTGCGTAGGCACGCTTGCCATGATGGGTCCTGTGATGAGTGCGTTGTACGACGACAATACTTATCTTATGACTGCTGCCACACTCAACTTTGTTACTGTCCTGGTGTTGGCTTCTTCCTATGGTTTTGGCATTGCGCTCACGGGTGTTGCCGTGTTTGTGTGGATGTCGTCTATTTACGGCATAGCCTTGCTCTCGCGCTCGCTCATTTCCACCGAACTCATTTCTGAGGTTTCGCTTGTCGGAGGTATTCTTATTACTGCCTCGGGCTTGGGCGTGCTGCATATCAAGGACTGCAAGACTATCAATCTGCTGCCGTCGCTGTTTATGCCGATATTTTTCTTCTTAATACGCGATTTGCTTCGTCAGTTCGGCATCAGTCTGTAATGGCATCGCTATAAAATCCGTTTATATCTTCCACTGGATTGTGAACTTCCAGTTGCGACCCGGCATGGGGTAGCGTTTTACTACTTCATGCCGTGAGTCGGTCAGGTTGTTGCACTCTATTGTTGTCTGCAACGACTGTTTGCCTATGCTGAAGCTTTTGTTGAGTTTCAAGTCTATTGTCTGCCACGCCCCGAGCATGTCTTCTTTATTATTGGATATGAGCGAGAAGCGGTCGCCAGTGTATAGCCATGACGTGCAGAGCGAATAGCCGTCATATCCAAGGTCGAGGATTATTGAGGCTGAGTGTAGTGGCGAGTAGGGTATGGTGTTCTTATACTCTGGGTCGTTGGGCGATGAATAGTCACGGTCTCTCTGGCATGTGTAGTTGGCGTTGGCTGAGAGGGAGAACTTGCCCCATGTGCGGTCGTAGCCGGCAGTAGTGCTTAGTCCTAACGACTTTACGAGTCCGAAGTTTACCATCGACCAGCGGAACTGGCATTTCATAGGTATTGCCACAATCTTGTCCTCTATGCGATTGTAGTAGAGGTCGAGCGCGAGGTGCAGATGGCTGTCCTTATAGTCGGCACCAAGGTCCCATTGCGATGTATACTCTGGTTTGAGTTGTGCGTTGCCAACGAGTGTGTAGTAAAGGTCGTTGAGCGTAGGCGCACGGAATATGCGTTTGTGGAAAGCGCGTACTGTCCACGGGCCGCCATGCCATGAGGCAAGATACATTGGGGTGAATTGGCTCAGAGGCGAGGCAGCTCCACGTGTATGGTCGGAGATGTGTGTGTAGAGCAGGGCAATGTTGCCCTCAAAACCACGGTAGGAGGCTATGGCAGAGAGCAGCGACTTGGAGTCGAGACGGTAGACATAGGCGAACTTATACACATCGGCGTTGAGGTCGCTCCACCTTAAGTCTGTGCTTGCCGTAAGGGATAGGTAGCGTGTGTTCCATGCTCCTGCCACCGAACCGTAGATGTCCTGCTGGGCATAATGGTTGTTGCAGTACATGGTCGATGCGTTGGTCTGTGGGTCCTGCAAGTAGTGCAGGTAGTCGTAGGCGTATTTCAGATTGGCTTTCAATCCGAAGTGTTCCCATGAGTGCTTGTAAGAAGATTGTATGAAGAAGTTCTGGTCCCACTGTCGGTCGGTAGAGTCCCATTGGTCGGAAAGGCGACGTATGACTGGTCCGGGCAGTCCACGCTCGGAGTTGTAATAATATATATGTGTGGACAATCCTTTATAGAATCCTGCTGCCTCCAGTCGGTAGAAAGTGATGTCGGAGTTGTGGCGTGTGCCTATGGTGTCCTCCGCTTCTGAGTGGAAGCGGAATTTATAGTCGCCGTCGGTATGCTGATATTCGGCATCTACGAATAGAATGTTCTTCAACGAGAAGTAGCCTTTCACTTTGTTCAGTCCGAATGAGCCGTTGCCGTATTCCACGGTGCATGTAGTCTCTGTCGGTCGCTTTGTCTGCATATAAACAGTGGCAGCCGAGGCATATTCCGATGCCGACTGCAGTCGCTCGTTGCGGTTGGCATTGTACAATGACACCGACTCCATGTTGCTCAACGAGTAGCGTCCGAGGTCTATCTGTCCGTTCTGTGCATTGGTGATGCGTATTCCGTCGAGATATACTCCCACGTGCTGCGAACCCAACGAGCGCACATTTACAGTCTTCAGTCCGCCCAATCCGCCATAGTCCTTAATCTGTACTCCCGAGAAATATTTCAGCGCGTCGGCAACGGATGTTGTTGAAAGGTTCTGCAACATCGTGCCTTTGAGTGTTTGTGATGGGGTGAGATAGTGGGGGCGCACGCCTACTACGGCTACATTCTGAAGAGTGTGGATGGAGTCGAGACGTTGTTGTGCGTGTGATGTGTTGGGAAGTGAGAATAATAGGGCTGTTGTGCAGAGTATATGGGTTGTATTCATTTGTCGGTCTACTGGAGTGTAATATTTTGTTTGTGAAATAAAGGCGGCTATGCGCTCACGCGTACAGCCGCCTTGTAGAATCTAACCTAATTATATGGATTGGATAGCGATACTATATTGCTTTTGTTATTTCACCACGACCTTCTTCACCGTTCCGTCAGAGTACTTCACGATGTTCAAGCCCTGCTGAGGCTGATTGATGAGTCGGCCATCAATAGTGTAGCGAGCCACCTCGTAGCGGTTGGCAGTGGTCTGTGTTGAGGTGATGGCTGTGGCAGAACTCTTGAGTGAGAATACAGGCATCTCTGGGAACCAGTAGTGCTTTTCCATAGGATAGGAAGCCTTCATTGTGGCGTCGGTAGTGCTGTATACGCGCAACTCCGACTCGTCGCCCCATGCAGAGCCTTTGGTGATGCTGAGATAAAGGTCGCCTGTCTCTGGGTTCACACGGCATGCAGCACCGTAGACGTAAGGCTGTGGAGCTTCTGCTGTGGTGAAGTCGAGCAATAGGGTAGTCTCGTGGCTGTCTACATCAAATTTGTAGATGTGCTGACCGTTGGTCCAAGCACCAGTGGCACCGTTCCAGAACAGAGCGTTCTCTGTGGTAGAGGCAGTAAAGCAGTCTGGATTCCATGCACCCCAGTTGTTGGTAGGCAGTTTTGTGCCTTCGGGCAGAGTGATGTTCTCTGTGGTTTCGTTTTCCGGGTCAAACTTCACAAGGTGGTCGGCAGAGTTTCCTGAAGGAGTTCCTGCTGTGAGCCATATTGAGCCGTCCTTAGCCTCTACGATAGAGCAATAGGTGCCGTTCTCTCCCTCGTTGTTGATGGTGTTTACGAGTTTGTCGCTCTCGGCGTTGATAACGAGCAGTCCGCGCTTATTGTCTACGGCATATACCTTGCCGTTGCGGTAGAGCATATTGCCAGTCTGGTTGTTGGTGAGTCCGTCAGTGCCCTCGATGTGCGAAAGAACCTCATAGTTCTCAAGACTGATGACGTATACACCGTTGGTAGTACTGAGATAACCCTTCTTGAGTTCAGCTACAGGAAGGAATGCACGTCCGTCGGCTGCCACACCGTCGGCAGTCTTTATGCTGTTGATTACGGCCTTGCCCTCCATAGTCTTAGCGTCGCAAACCACGAGTGTAGGGTCGCTGTTGTCGGGTTTGTTGGTTGCCATCTTCTTGCTTACGATATACATGTTCTCGCCGCAGATAGTGGCATAGCAGCCGGTTGTGCCAAGCTGTATGGTCTCACCGTTCATGGTGATAGGCAGACGATAATCCCAGTTGCCGTTGTGGTCGAGGAAGTTCACGGTAGCGCGCTCGTTGCCGAAGCTGCCCTCATTGAGCATGAATACGCCGTCGGTGTATTCCTTCTGCTGTGCAGAGGCATTTGTGGTCATGAACAAGCCGGCAAGAATGGCGGCTGAAAAGATGTGAGTGAAGTTGAATTGTTTCATAAACTATATTGTGTTTTATGTATTTATATTCTTTTGTACTAAAGGGCATTATGGGTTGGTTCATATCATATAGGATATGAACGCTCGCATTGCTTGTTGTGAATATTATTTTCCATACATTGTTTTTCTATTGCCATACTCGCCCAGTCCACGAGGCGCATGTTGATGACACTCTTTCAGCAATATCCATGTGAGATGTTTTCGGCAGGTCTTCTGACTTACCACCCAGACGCGAACACCTTCCCTGCTTCAATTCTTTAAATGCAAGTGGCTATATATTGTTCGTGCCCGATAAATAAGGGCGGTTCACAGCTGCGGGACAGTTGGGGACTCTCACCCCATTCCCTTTTAATCGTCTCTTGTCCATAATGTTATGGGGAGGCGAACCGTTGCGAGTGCAAAATTAAATAAAAATCCTGAATTACAAGCTTAATGGAGGGTTTTATTATAAAAGAAAAAATAAGGTGTGGGAAAATTGGTAGGAGGGCTATACACCGAGTGAAGTAATTAATTTATTTGAGAGTAGAGCGGCGATAATTGAAATTTATGATTACCTTTGTGGACGAGAATATATAATAAATAAAAGGTGTATGAAGATTTATTTCAATCATAAGGAGGAGGTTTGGAACTCTTGGTCGCATGGCATCGGCATCGTTCTTGGTCTTGTTGCCGGCACTGCATTTCTTGTATGGTGCGGTTGGGCACGCAATGGTTGGGCTACTGCAGGCATCATCCTTTATCTCTTTGGTATGTTGTCAAGCTACATTGCCTCGACTGTCTATCATGCTATCTCTGCCTGGTCGCCATGGAAGGAGCGGCTGCGCAAGTGGGACCATGCAGCCATCTATTGGCATATAGCAGGCTCCTACTCGCCAATAACGCTTGTGGCATTGCGTGAATACGGTTATTGGGGATGGGCATTGTTCATTTTCATTTGGTTGGCGGCAATAGCCGGAACTGTAAAGAGCTTCACCGGACTCAAGGAACATAGTTATGTGGAGACAATATGTTATGTTGTGATGGGATTGAGCGTGCTTGTGGCGTTTGGTCCGCTTATGCACTGTGTCGACCCGTCGGCAATAGTATGGATTATAGCCGAGGGCGTAGCCTACATCACAGGTGCAACCTTCTATTGTTTGCGCAAGCGGAGGTTTATGCACACCGTGTTCCACTTCTTTGTGCTTGCAGGTTCTGTGTGCCACATCATTGCTGTGTGGGATATAATGATGAGGTGGCTGTAGGAAATATTTGAGTTTATCAATTATAGGAAAGAATAAACGAGAAAAGAGACAATAGAAAACAACATACGATGATGTTTTCTATTGTCTCTTTTCTCGTTTTTATTTAGTACGACCTAAGTCATTACTTTACTACAATGTTCACAATCTTCTTCGGCACCACAATCACCTTCACAACCTTCTTGTCGCCAATATACTTAGCGCTCTGCTCGTCGGCAAGCACAGCCTCTTGTATGGCGTCGTTGGTTGCGTCGGCAGGGAACTTCTTCTGGAAGCGGGCCTTACCGTTGAAAGAGATGGTGAGCTGCACCTCGCTCTCCACGAGATACTCTGCCTTGAACTCAGGCCATTTGGCATCGCATACAGTCAGTTCGTTGCCAAGAGCGTGCCATAGTTCTTCTGCAATGTGCGGAGCGAATGGAGCGATGAGCACAACGAGCTGCTCGAGCACCTGCTTGTTGCGGCACTTCTGCTGCGACAATTCGCCTACGGCTATCATGAAGGCAGAGATAGAGGTGTTGTAAGAGAACTTCTCGATGTCCTCTGTCACCTTCTTGATGAGCTTGTGCAGAGTCTTCATACTGTCGGCAGATGCCTCAGCTTCGGCAGAAGGCAAGAACTCGTCGGTGCGGTTGTCGTAGTAGAGGTTCCAGAACTTCTTGAGGAAACGGAAGCATCCGTCGATACCGTTGGTGTCCCAAGGCTTGCTTGCCTCTACCGGACCGAGGAACATCTCATACAGACGCAGAGTGTCGGCTCCGTACTTCTCAACAATCATGTCGGGGTTGACAACGTTGAACATCGACTTCGACATCTTCTCTACAGCCCAACCACAGATGTACTTGCCATCCTCAAGAATGAACTCTGCATTCTCGTATTCAGGACGCCATGCCTTGAATGCCTCGATATCGAGCACATCGGCAGATACGATGTTCACGTCTACGTGGATAGGAGTTACGTCGTAGTCTTTCTTCAGACCTGCACTCACGAATACAGGAGCCTTTGAGTGGTCGTCGGAGTTGATGCGATAAACGAAGTTGCTTCGTCCCTGAATCATACCCTGGTTGACCAACTTCTGGAACGGCTCTTCCTTGCAGCTCACACCGAGGTCGAAGAGGAACTTGTTCCAGAAGCGTGAGTAGATAAGGTGGCCGGTGGCGTGCTCGCATCCGCCTACGTAGAGGTCTACGTTCTGCCAGTATTCATCAGCCTCCTTGCTTACGAGACACTTGTCGTCGTTGGGATCCATGTAGCGCAGATAGTAAGCCGAAGAGCCAGCGAAGCCCGGCATAGTGTTCAGCTCCAACGGGAACACAGTCTTGTTGTCCACGAGAGCCTTGTCTACCACCTGCTTCTTCTCTGCATCCCATGCCCACATCTTGGCACGACCCAATGGGGGCTCGCCACTTTCGGTAGGCTTGTAGGTCTCAATCTCAGGCAGTTCGAGCGGCAAGCACTCCTCTGGAACCATCTGAGGCATTTCATCCTTATAATATACGGGGAACGGCTCTCCCCAATAACGCTGACGCGAGAAGATGGCATCGCGCAGGCGGTAGTTTACCTTAACGCGTCCCAATCCCTTCTCTGTGACAAACTTCTTGGTAGCTGCAATAGCCTCTTTCACTGTCAAGCCGTTCAATGAGAAACCGTCGAGGGTCTCCTTGCCGGCAACAGGCGAGTTCTGCACAATGCCTTCCTTGGCGTCGAAGCTCTCCTCTGATACGTCGGCACCCTCGATAAGCGGGATAATAGGCAGGTTGAAGTGTTTGGCAAAGGCATAGTCGCGCGAGTCGTGAGCCGGAACTGCCATGATTGCGCCCGTGCCATATCCTGCAAGCACGTATTCTGAAATCCAGATAGGAATGTTCTCGCCAGTGAACGGATTTACTGCGTAGGAACCAGAGAATACGCCCGTTACAGAGTGGTTGGCCATACGGTCGAGCTCTGTGCGCTTCTTCACGTAGGCAAGATATTCCTCAACCTCAGCCTTCTGCTCGGCTGTAGTGAGCTTCTCCACGAGTTCGCTCTCGGGAGCCAACACCATGAATGTCACACCGAAGATAGTGTCGGCACGTGTGGTGAAGATAGTGAAGTCGAAGTCCTGACCTGCCACCTTAAACTGCATCTCAGTACCCTCTGAGCGTCCTATCCAGTTCTTCTGTGTCTCCTTGATGGAGTCGCTCCAATTAATTATCTCGAGTCCGTCGAGCAGACGCTGTGAGTAAGCCGATGTGCGCAGACACCACTGCTGCATCTTCTTCTGCACAACAGGATAGCCACCACGCTCGCTCACGCCATTCACCACCTCGTCGTTGGCAAGCACGGTGCCAAGACCAGGACACCAGTTCACCATTGTCTCGCCAAGATAGGCTATGCGGTAGTTCATCAATGTCTTCTGCTTCTCCACGTCGCTCATAGCCTTCCATTCCTCGGCTGTGAACTCCAGGTGCTCGCTTTCTGCCACGTTCAAGCCTTCTGTACCCTTCTCCTCGAAGTGGGCTACAAGCTTCTCGATAGGCTGTGCCTTCTGGCAAGAGTTGCAGAAGAACGACTGGAACATCTTCTGGAAAGCCCACTGTGTCCAGTGGTAGTACTTAGGGTCGCATGTGCGCACCTCGCGGTCCCAGTCAAAAGAGAATCCGATGTTGTCCAACTGCTGGCGGTAGCGTGCAATGTTGGCAACGGTGGTCACCTCTGGGTGCTGACCAGTCTGAATGGCATACTGCTCTGCAGGCAATCCATAGGCATCGTAGCCCATAGGGTTGAGCACGTTGTAGCCTTCAAGGCGCTTGAAGCGTGCGTAGATGTCTGATGCGATATATCCGAGCGGATGACCCACATGGAGTCCGGCTCCCGACGGATAGGGGAACATGTTGAGTACGTAGAACTTCTTTTTCTGCGGGTCCTCGGTGGTGTGATAGGTCTTGTCCTTCACCCACTGGCTTTGCCATTTCTTCTCGATTTCTCTGAAATTGTATTCCATTGTATCTATTTTGTTATAATTTTCAGTTTTTGCAAAGTTACGACTTTTAGTTTATAAGATGTGTAATAAAGCCGAAAAAAGTGACGTGGCATGCATAATGTTACAAAAATTATTGCTAACTTAGCACCCTTGTAGACTTTATTAATGATGAAAACAACGTTGAAGAATGACTCTTGGGGCTATGGTTCTCTTCGGCTGCTGCTTGTAGTGGTCGTTGTAATGCTTTGCGCGTGTTTGTGTCGGGCGCAGAACAATCCATATCGCATCAATGATGAACTCTACAAGATGTATCTCGACGCCTATAGCTACAACACAAAACCAGAGTGCATAGCCAAGGCTCATGCCATGTATGAACGTGCCGTGCAGCTTGGCGACAAGAAGGCTCAGTGTATAGCCCTTGTTGTACCTATTGCACATTATGCTTTAATTAAAGACGAGCATAAATTTGAGCATGCTCTAAAGCTGTTGCAGGAAAAGTCGCTTGCCTATAATTATGAGCAATATTATTATTATGGAGTGACCAACAAGGTGAATATGCTCATCAACCTGCAGCGAGTGCCCGAAGCGTTTGAATATTTGACAAAGATAGAGAGCGAGGCCGACAAGCGCGGGTCAATGTATGGCCGCTTCACTTTGCTCAATGCCTTGGGACAGCTTCATCTTATAAATACCACCCCGAGTCTTGCGTTAGACTGCTATGAGCGTGCCTTGAAGGTGGGCGAGGAGTATCTCAAGGAACAGGACATGGCACCGCAGTATCGCAGGATAGCCGAGTGTTATGAGTCTTTATACGATTACGACCGTATGCTCGTTTTTGCCATGAAGGGCTTTGCTATTGCCAAAAGTCCTACCACCAAGCTGATTGCAATACGTGGTGTGTGTTATGCGGCTTTCATGCTTGGCAGATACGACACATTCCTTCACTACTATAATGCTTATGCCAAGTTGGGTAAACATGAGCCTAACGTGAAATCGAAATTGATAGTGGAGAGTGAGCTTGCCATACTTAAGCTTATATACGACCATAAGTATGAGGAGGCTGAGGCTGGCATAGAGGCGTTGCCTGAGAAATACACGGTACATAAACTCGTGCTGAAAGCTCAGGTATATCGCTTTCGTGGCGACAATGCCATGTATGCCAATACATTGCGTACAATGTACCGTTCACGGTTGAAAGACAATCTCTACAATCTCAACTATGCTGGTCTGAACAGCCGCATTGCCAATCAGTTGCTTGAAGTGGAGAATCAGCGGCTTGTCATTGACCACCAGCGCTTGTTGAACGAGCATCAGCGTGTGGAGCTTAATAACTCAAAACTTGAGCTTGCTAACATGCAACTGACGCTAAACAACTCCGACCTTGAGTTGCAGCGTACACGCTCGGTTGCCAAACTAATGAGTTACAAATACTCTAACAAGCAGCTCGAGGCTCAAAAGCTGCGTTCAAGTATTGAGGCACAGCATGCAAGACATCAAGCCAATGACATCATTCTTGTGATGATACTGACCATTTGCTTGATAATATTCATAGCGTTTACACTTTACAACAACTTCCACAAACGCATGATGAAGCGGCTGAACCTTGCCAATGCTGAACTTGAAGAAAATCATCAACTGCTTATGGAGGCTAAGGAGCGTGCTGAGGCTGATAACCGTGCCAAGACTGCGTTCATCAACAATATGGACGAGGATATACGCCAACCACTCAATGCGGTTGTGAGGAGTGCAATAGCTATTGCCAACTCACATCCTGCCACATCAATGGCGGAACGCGATGCCAACCTACGAAACCATCAAGAAGTGCAGCGCAACACTAATGAGTTGCTTGCTATATTGAGCGATGCTTTGAAAAAGGCGCAATTGTAATTATCGAAACTATGAATATTTTAGCTTAAAATAAAATATGAAGAAAATAGGTCTTGAGAAGCAAATACGTTTGCCGCTTGACGAGTTGAAGCTTGCTTTTGCAGCATCTTGTGTGGAAGGACTTGCCCGAAAGACAGGCAAGTCCTACATTGAGGTGTATGAGAGAATGAGTAAAACGGGAGCGATAGAGAATTACATACTACCATATTATGATACTTTGCATACTGAGAGTCGCGAGTATGTCTTAGAGGATGTGACTTATTCTATCGCAGTAAGACTTGTGCCGACCTTCACAACCGTGAGACCGACCTATATCTTCATGGTAATCTGTATATAGCTGATGAGTTTATGTTGGAAAGCCAAGGAAAACAGTAAGTAAAAAAATAATCCCTGCAACACAAGCCTCAGGGGCTTGCGATGCAGGGATTATTTATATAGTCAGTGGGCTTTTATGCCCTTACTTCCTTTTTATTAGAAGTCGTTGTTGTGGTCGAGTGAGTCGTTGAAGTCTTTCGGCTCGCGGTGCTCGCGATTCTCGCGGCGACCATCACGACGCTCACCTCTTTCACCACGTGGACGGCGCTCGCCTCTGTCACCTCTTTCGCCACGAGGACGACGCTCACGCTCTACGTAACCTTCTGGTTTCGGGAGCAAGATGCGGTGAGAGAGCTTGTACTTGCCAGTCTTCGGGTCAATCTCCATGAGCTTAACCTTAATCTTGTCGCCCTCCTTGATACCAGCTTCCTCAACGGTCTCCAGACGCTTCCAGTCAATCTCTGAGATGTGGAGCAGTCCGTCCTTGCCAGGCATAATCTCAACGAAGCAGCCATAAGGCATGATAGAGCGAACTGTACCCTCGTAAACCTCGCCTACCTCAGGGATAGCAACGATAGACTTGATCTTGCCAAGGGCAGCATCGATAGCGTCCTTGTTAGGAGCAGAAATCTGTACCTTGCCTACGCCGTCAACCTCGTCGATGGTGATAGTTGCGCCAGTATCCTCCTGCATCTGCTGGATGATCTTGCCGCCAGGGCCAATAACAGCACCGATGAACTCCTTAGGAATCTCGATCTGGATGATGCGTGGAACCTGTGGCTTCATCTCGGCACGTGGCTCAGAGATAGTCTCCATCATGCATTTGAGGATGTGCTCACGGCCAGCCTTAGCCTGCATAAGAGCCTTCTCAAGAATCTCGAAGCTCAAACCGTCGCACTTGATATCCATCTGTGTTGCGGTCAAGCCCTTGGGTGTACCGGTGGTCTTGAAGTCCATGTCGCCAAGGTGGTCCTCGTCGCCAAGGATATCGCTAAGCACGGCGTACTTCTCCTCGCCAGGGTTCTTGATAAGACCCATAGCGATACCAGATACAGGAGCCTTCATAGGAACACCAGCGTCCATGAGGGCAAGAGTGCCGGCACATACAGTAGCCATAGATGAAGAACCGTTTGACTCAAGAATCTGGCTTACCAAACGCACTGTGTAAGGGAAGTCCTCAGGAATCTGACCCTTAAGTCCGCGCCATGCCAAGTGGCCGTGACCAATCTCGCGACGGCCTACACCACGCTGAGCCTTAGCCTCGCCAGTACAGAACGGCGGGAAGTTATAGTGAAGGAGGAAGCGCTGGTAGCCCTTCTCCAATACATCGTCGATAAGCTTCTCGTCCATCTTTGTACCGAGAGTACAGGTAGTGAGGCTCTGTGTCTCGCCACGTGTGAAGATAGAGCTTCCGTGAGGCATAGGCAGCGGAGAAACCTCACACCAGATAGGACGGATATCAGTAGTCTTACGACCGTCGAGACGCTTGCCCTCGTCGAGGATGCAACGGCGCATAGAGTCGCGCATAACGTCGGCATAGTAGCGCACCATCTCTGCGTGCTTCTCGTCAAGCTCCTCAGGAGTAAGCTCTGTGTGAGCTGCATCGTAAGCCTCCTGGAAGTCGGCAAGAATCTTGTCGAAGGCTTCCTCACGCGACTTCTTGTCGTGGTCGCCAGCCTCAGCTATAGCATAGCACTTGTCGTAAGTCTCCTTGCGGATCTGCTCGCGCAACTCCTCGTCGTTCACCTCATGGCAGTACTCGCGCTTTACGTCAGTACCAAGCTCCTTAGAAAGCTCAGTCTGGAGCTCGCACATAGGCTTGATAGCAGCCATGGCAGCCTTGAGGGCACCAATCATATCCTGCTCCGAAACTTCCTTCATCTCGCCCTCAACCATCATGATGTTCTCAGCAGAGGCACCTACCATGATATCCATGTCGGCTTCCTTCATCTGCTCGAATGTCGGGTTGATGACATACTCACCGTTGATGCGTGCTACGCGCACCTCAGAGATAGGGCATTCGAAAGGTATATCTGAACAAGCCATTGCGGCTGAAGCTGCGAATCCTGCGAGAGCATCAGGCTGGTCAACGCCATCGGCGCTGAGAAGCATAATCTGTACATACACCTCTGCGTGGTAGTTGGAAGGGAAGAGCGGACGGAGCACACGGTCAACAAGACGCGATGTGAGGATTTCGTTGTCGCCAGACTTGCCCTCACGCTTTGTGAAGCCACCTGGGAAACGGCCTGCTGCTGCATACTGCTCTTTGTAGTCTACCTGCAAAGGCATGAAATCTGTTCCGGGAACTGCATCTTTTGCGGCACAAACAGTGGCGAGAAGTACGGTGTTGCCCATACGCAGTACAACACTTCCGTCGGTCTGCTTTGCCACTTTCCCGGTCTCAATGCTGATGGTTCTGCCATCAGGCAATGATACTGTCTTTGTAATTACGTTCATCTAAATCGTTATAATAACATCAAAAAATTAAATATGGTAGCAAAGTTAGTTATTTTCAATGGGATTAACGAACAATGCCATAACATTTTTATTTTTTTGTATAAAATTCTTCTTAACTTTGCAACCTTAAAACATAAAATACATATTCTACAGATGTTACGTTCACTTATTCTTGTAGCTCTTGGTGGTGGCATGGGGTCCGCCTTGCGCTTTCTGGCTTCAAAAATTGTTCAGGACAACATGTCGGGATTCTTCCCTTACCCCACTATGGTGGTCAATATACTTGGATGCCTGCTCATAGGCTTGTTTTATGGTCTTTCCTCGCGCGGCAATCTTGGCGGCGACTCAGCACGTCTTCTTCTCACTACGGGTCTATGCGGTGGCTTCACCACCTTCTCCACATTCTGCAACGAGAACCTTTCGCTCATGCGTGGTGGTCATGCTTTTGCCACATTGCTCTATGCCGGAGGCAGCGTGATGCTCGGGTTCATAGCTGTGGCTGTGGGCTATTGGATAGCGGAACGAGTGTGAAAATCTCTGTTTTCTGCCTTGTATTTCTTCGATAGCTTCTCGATAAATGTTCAGCTTGACTTTACAGTATATGCAGGTTCGTTCAGCCAAGGCCGGACGGTTGTTTATCTCGTATTAAAAGGCAAAGTAATACGGCTTACTCTATCGTTCAGCCTTGGCTGGACGATAGAGTAAGCTTAATATGCCTGTACAAACTTCCTGACTTCCGCAGACAAGAGTTCGTACACCATAGTTATATGGAAATGGTGAGCCAGCGCATCGGTCAGATTCTCTGCGGCTATGAGGATGCCAATGACTGCAATCAGCTCCGAGGTGACAGCGTCCTGAAAATGTCAGTAGGCCGTAAGCCTTCTAACGCTGACCTGGCCTCTCAACCAACAATGACCCGTCTGGAAAACAACGTTGGCATGAAGACTTTGTATAAAATTGGCAAACTGTTAACTCTGTTAACCCCCTTTTGTTCTTCCGCTCTTTATCTTTCGATGTATCAGCCTTACATATCCTGCATAGACAAGCCTATCAGCTGCACTTCGTTATACTTTCCGAAATTACTACGAATCGATTCAAATTTCTCCTGCAAGAGTTTAGGATTATATCGGTCGGCATTACGCTTCACTTCTGCCACCAATGCCGTTTTGTCAATATCGTTGAGTGCGATAAGGTCTATCTCGTTCATTCCTTTCCTGTCCCAATAATTTCCAACCAAGGTAACACGCTCCTCCTCAGCAATCTTTTGGCGAAAAAATTGTTCCAGTACTAGCCCCGTATAGTCATTGTAATCTCGCTCCACGATTTCCAATAGCAAATCATTGCGCTCCGTTTCTATCAAAGCTTGATTAGGCAAGACGAAACGGAACCAGAAGCGCAGGAAGCAATCTTCCACACTCCACCTGAGATTTCTACTGCCAGGCTTGCTAAACATCGGTGTCAACTTGCTCACATAGTTATAGTCTTCCTCCAGTCGCTTCAGATAGGTACCCGTATTCTTGCCGATGATATTATCTATCTGGTTCTGAACAGTCATTCCCCCAGCTACCAGCTGCAAGATACTGAGATAGTTGGCATAATCCTTGCCAAACTCCGACAACACAATTTCCTTACCCTCTGTGATTAAAGGACTTTCCGAGCTTGTTGCCCAACGGAGCATACTCTCTTTATCGGTCGCTCCTGCATCCATCAGCAAGGCGATGTATTTAGCTACACCACCAGTCAACATATACAGGCAAAGCAAGTCTTCAGAAGTATAGTTGGGGTTGTAGTCATGCAATATTTCCTTGATAACGCTTATCCTAAATGGCTTGAGCCTTATCTCGCAATCCTTCCTGCCATATAGAGGCTCGTCATCGTTATCGAAGATTTTGTGCATCATGCTATAGATGCTGCCACAAGCCACAAGATTGACCATTGTTGATTCGTGGTATCTATCCCAAATGTCCTGAATATGGCTTGGGATGGCTGGATTCACCTTCAAGAAGTTTTGGAACTCATCGAAGACGATGGTAAAATGATGTTCCTTTCCATACTTCATGATTTGCTCGAAGAACTGTGCAAAAGTCTCCATTCTACCATATACATGAAGTCCTAGCACTTCTTCAGCAGCCTTTTGGAATTTCTCTGCCAACACACGTTCATTGTCCTTCGACACATATAGATACAGCATCTTCTGCTCTTGCTCCGTCTTGAGCAAGAGAAGCGTCTTTCCGATACGTCTTCTGCCTATCATCACAGTGAAAAGGGAATGCTTAGCCGATTTTTCCCAGTTCCTGCGCAATATCTCTATCTCCTTTTTTCGATCATAAAACTTCATAATGTAACAGCCGTTAAATTAATGCGTGTTAAATAAACAGCACAAAGATACAATATTTTGTCATCAAAATCCCTAAATCTCGAAAAAAACGAATCTGTTGTGTATATTTAACAAGTTGTAATCCTTGGTAGACGGGAAGGGATGAGCCTGTTTGTATGGTTATAGAAACATGATGAACCATGTTTTTTCTGTTTAATCACGGATTTGTGGATAAAAATGAGTAAGTTTGCAAGTTGAAAACGGAAAAAAGAAAAAACAATATGAATATCAGATTTATCAAGAAACATTTTGCCTTTGCTATTGCTGCTTTGGCAATGGCAGGCATGACGGCTTGCAATGAGCGCAAGTTTCATGTGGACGGAGCTATCGAGAATGCTGCCGACTCTACTCTCTATTTCGAGAATATGAGTCTTAACGGTCCTGTAGCTGTTGACTCGGTGAAGCTTTCTGCTGACGGTTCCTTCTCGTTCGACGGCAAAGCTCCCACAGCTCCTGAGTTCTATCGTCTGCGCATAGCAGGACAGATAATCAACATTGCCATAGACTCAACCGAGACAGTAAGCGTCAAGGCAAAGTATCCTTCTATGGCTTCGCAGTATGAGGTGAGCGGTTCCGACGACTGCTCGCGCATAAAGGAGCTTACACTCATGCAGATGCAGCTGCAGAATCAGATTAACACGATTGCGCGTAGCCAGCAGCTCGGTGTGGATGCCGTGAACGACAGTATCAACAATGTTGTTGGTGCCTACAAGAAAATGGTGAAGACGCAATACATCTTCAAGGAGCCTATGAAGGCGTCATCCTATTTCGCACTCTTCCAGACTCTATATGCAGGCGGTCAGCCTGTGCTTATATTCAACCCCCGAGCTTCGGAGGAGGATGTAAAGGTGTTTGCTGCCGTGGCCACAAGTTGGGACACTTTCTATCCTAATGAGGAGCGTGGCGAGAACCTGCACAACATTGCCATTGAGGGTATGAAGGATGTGCGTCTGGCTCAGAGCCGCATGGCAGGATCGGCGATAGACGCATCAAAGGTGAGCACAACTGGCATTATCGACTTCACGCTTACCGACAACAAGGGCGAGCAGCGCAGCTTGTCGTCGCTTGTGGGCAAGGTTGTGTTGCTCGACTTCCACCTCTTTGCCAACGAGAAGTCGATGCAGCGCATCATGATGTTGCGCGAGCTTTACAATAAGTATCATGCTGCCGGACTGGAGATATACCAGGTGTCGGTAGACCCCGACGAGCATTTCTGGAAGACTCAGACTTCTGCCCTGCCTTGGATAAGCACCCGAGTGGACGAGAACTCGCAGCTGCCATTGCAGTTGTACAACGTGCAGCAGATACCTACATTCTTCCTGCTCGACCGCAACTGCAACGTTGTGAAGCGCGACGCACAGATTAAGGACCTCGACGCAGAGATTAAGGCTTTGCTGTAAGAGTGGAGCTTTTAGGGTTTAGTAATAACAACGACATTGAGATGAAGAAGACCAATGAGGGCAAGCACCTCTTGCCCCACTATTATGCCGACCTTGTGGAGGCGGGATGCGACGAGGCTGGACGCGGATGTCTGGCTGGCAGCGTGTATGCGGCTGCCGTAATCCTGCCACGAGGCTACGACAATCCTTTGCTCAACGACTCCAAGAAACTCACGGAGAAGAAGCGCAAGGAATTGCGCGACCAGATAGTGCGCGATGCTGTGGCATGGGCTGTGGGCGTGGTCACTCCCGAGGAGATAGACAAGATAAATATCCTTAAGGCGAGTTTCCTTGCCATGCACCGTGCCCTTGACCAGTTGACTGTTCGTCCTGAGGCTGTCATTGTCGACGGCAATAGATTCACGCCTTACCGCGACCTTCCATATACCACTATCGTCAAGGGAGACGGCAAATATCAGGCTATAGCCGCCGCAAGCATTCTTGCCAAGACATTCCGCGACGAGTATATGGACAAGCTTGCCGAGGAATATCCTTATTACGACTGGCAGAAAAATAAGGGATATCCCACAAAAGCCCATCGTGAGGGCATAAGGCAGCACGGCACTTCGCCCTACCACCGCATGAGCTACAACCTTTTAGGTGACGGGCAATTGGAACTTAAATTCAGCGAGGACTGAATATAAATATCTCAAAACGGATTAATATCGCCAAAGTTTTGGTAATATCGATTTAAATTCATAACTTTGTAGGCGTAAAAACTTTTTGGACGTAATAGGAACTGAGAATTTCGGCAGTAAGACCAGTGTCGGAATTCTTGGTTTTTTATTTGGTATATACAAAAGAATAACTAACAATAAAACAAAACATTTTTTATTATGGCTTACATGTCACAAGAAGGCTACGACAAGCTCGTGGCTGAACTCAAACAGCTCGAATCTGTAGAGCGCCCCAAGGCATCGGCCGCTATTGCTGAGGCTCGCGACAAGGGAGACTTGAGCGAGAATGCCGAGTACGACGCTGCCAAGGAGGCACAGGCGCATCTCGAAGAGAAAATCAACCGTATCAAAGTCTCTATAGCTGAGGCAAAGATTATTGACACTTCGCGCCTTAGCACCGATAGTGTACAGATACTCTCGAAGGTGGAAATGACCAACCTTGCCAACAAGGCCAAGATGTCATACACTATTGTCAGCGAGAGCGAGGCTAACCTGCGTGAGGGCAAGATCTCTATCACTACTCCTATCGCACAGGGATTGCTCAACCACAAGGTGGGCGACGAGGTGGAAATAAAGATTCCACGCGGCACTATCCACTTGCGCATCGACAAGATTACAATCGAGTAAAGAGAATAACCATTTAAAAACAATAAGGCATATGGATATTTTTTCAAAGATAGCTGCTGGCGAGATACCCAGCTACAAGTGTGCCGAAAGCGAGAAATTCTACGCTTTCCTCGATATCAACCCGTTGGTGAAGGGCCATACGCTCGTAATCCCACGTCGTGAGGTGGACTATATCTTCGACATGGACGACGACGAGATAGCCGAGTTCCAGGTGTTTGCCAAGAAGGTGGCGGTTGCCATCAAGCGTGCTTTCCCATGCATCAAGGTGGGCGAGGCTGTGCTCGGACTTGAAGTTCCGCATGCCCACATTCATCTTGTGCCGATGCAGTCGGAGAAGGACATGATCTTCTCCAATCCTAAACTCTCGTTCTCGGAGGAGGAGTTTAAGGAGACAGCGGCTAAGATTTTCGAGGAATTTGAAAAGTTGTAATGCTGTTGAGGCTTCCATAACATTAATGAGGGTGTGTCAAGACACACCCTCATTATTAATAATTCAATCCAAAGCACCACAGAGGAATGATGTTTCCCATTCCCATTTCTATATCGTCTTTTACGATATAGGCATTGTCGATACCCTCAATTTGCTTTTGACCTTTTTTGCGTCCGCCTATCTCAAAAGTGAATTTGCCAATAACAAAGTCCGACACGCGCGAAGCTGTGACATTATTGCATACACGCATTTGATTGTAGAAGAATGTCTCACGAAGGTTTCCAATGTCAGGATTGCCACCGGCAAGAATTGTCATCAGACTCGGATTGTCAATATAAGCCTTCTCTATCTTGCCAAGACTGCGTATGCCTGATGTGTCGTCGCGCAAGAGTCCTATCATGCCCGATTTCTCAAGATATGCAAGATAATCAGGTACGCTGTTTTTACTCACGCCTATCTCCGTGGCAAGACTGTCGGCTACAGGCTTGTAGGGTGCGAGGTGCGACAGTATGGCCAGCAACTGTTTCAGTTTGCGTGATGTAGAGGCTTTCATGTCGGCATATTGTGGAATGTCTACCTCTATGGTTTGACTGACAACTTGCTGCATACGTATTGGGAAATCGCCCTGTATGGCAAACGGATAATAACCACGACTAAGATAATCGCGGAATAGGGGTAGCGGGTGGTCTACATTATCTATTGTAGCCTGGTTGGCAAGTATTTCGTCCAATGTGTAGACAGGGCATGACACATCATGAAACAACCCTAAATATTCTCTGAATGAGAGTCCGTACATGAAATACATCAGAGCACGGCGACTCAAGTCAGCTTCGCCACGATAAATGTCGAGCACAGAGGATCCTGTGAATATCACGTGCAGCGACGGATGAATGTCGTAAATCTGTTTCAATTCTCTGCTCCATCCATTATACTTATGCACCTCGTCAATATACAGATGTGTGCCGCCCTCTTTCACGAAGTCGTCAGCAAGGTCGGTAAGACGGTTATTGGCAAAATAAATGTTGTCGGCAGCAACATACAGACTGTGGTTGTCAGGAGTGTTCTTGATGCGTTGCAGTACCATTGTAGATTTGCCGATACCTCGTGGTCCGAGTATGCCTATCATACGCGCATCCCAGTTTATCTTATCGTATTTGTAGCGGATAAACTTCAATGGTGTCTGCTTGAGCAGCTCACTCATATAGGTGTAAAGATTTAAGTCTATCATATACTATCTTGTTTTGGTATATGCAAAAATACTAAAAATCCCTCAATGAAGGACGCTTTTGCACGAAAATATCCCTCAATGAGGGAAGTATTTGTGGAAAAACGTCCCTCATTGAGGGATTTTTTGTGGAAAAGTTAAAGTGAACTCATACTTTCTGACGCGCAGTTTCGTGTCAAAAAGTCAGAAATCAAGCGATAACAAAGAGAAAGAATGTCCATACCAATGAAAATTGAGAGTTGGTTATCTCGTTCCGAAATTTTTATGGTAAATACAATAACCATTACACTTAATCTTGTAAGTGTACCTGCCCTCAAATTTTATTGATGATGTGAGGATGGCATATTCCGCCTCACTACATGCTTTCAAAATACGATCTTTAGAAGTGCCAGGAGCAAATAATTGGCTAGTACATTTAAGACCTTCATTTTTGTACGCGTCCCAATATGCTAATTCTATGGCTTCCATTTCTTCATTTTTGCTGTTAATCGCTGATGTAAGTCCAAACACATATATGTACTCTTCATCATCAGAGCCTTTGTCGCATGAAGTAAATATTGCAAGCAAGCATAGAATGATTAGGAAACCTCTAAACAACTTGATTAGTGTATTCATCTTAAGTAACTGTTCAAAATTAATTTTATAAATATGAGCTATAATTCACGAATAAG
>ERZ1023666.226-NODE-226-length-26157-cov-28.410582_pt1 | contig 26157 bp, 17 predicted proteins | sample MGYA00380341_ERZ1023666 | MGnify/ENA primary metagenome ERZ1023666 (study PRJEB33179, sample SAMN07448983) | human gut metagenome | biome: Human-gut; feature: Human associated habitat; material: Faeces | host: Homo sapiens | place: India: Bhopal | collected...
CAAGATATTGGTACATGATACAATGCATTATAGGGCATTGGCAGACAAGATACTTGACAGAAGCCATCAAGCTCGATTATTATGGCAAGCATGGCACTCTCGCCAATAACTTCGACACAACGCTCCCTGCTACTGAAGAGCCAAAATTTGTAAATGTTTGGTAACATGAAGCCTCTAAATATAGATAAAGTCAACATCGTGATTTATCCAAACAATTCATCCATCGTCAGTTGACCCTGCTGATGGCTATGGTGTCATGTACCGAGGATTATACCGACTGGGCTAACCCACAGACAAATCCTGAGGAGGAAGCTGTAGCTTTCGGAAACGGTAGCGTTACTCCAGTAGATGTCATCAACTTGGCTAATGTAACGGAAGAGAAAATTCAAGTGGCGAGCATTGTTGCTCCCACTTCTTCCGACGCCGGTTACACACCAACCATCAAGATCAATCTGGGCGACAAGACCTACGACATTGACAATGACGGCAAGATGGCAACAGCCGATTTGGCATCATACATCTCAGAAACGTATGGCAAGCGCCCAATTGAGCATGACATCAATGCTACGCTTGACGCATGGTTTAACAATGGTTCTACCGTTGTAAAGATGGCAACATCTGAAACTTTCCAGGTAAAGGCTATTCCTGTGGCTCCTGTTATCGATGAGGGTTACTACCTCGTAGGCGATATGTTTAATGCCGAAGGCGTTGACGGTTGGAATACTGTAAGTGCTAAGCAGGCATTCAAGCACAGCGACAAGGATGTATATGACGATCCTATCTTCACACTCACTTTCGAAACAAAAGAGGCTAACCAGTGTTGGAAGGTTATTCCTAAGAAGAACATTGATGCCGAAACCTTCTGGGCTGCTGGTGTAGTAGGACCAAAGATTGACGGCGACGTCAGCATGACAGGTTTGTTGACAAGCGATGGCCCTGGTGCTGGTAAGATTGCAGAGCCTGGCAAGTACAGACTCACTCTCAACATGATGGACTATTCTTATACTATTGAGAAAGTGATGTACGATCCATTCATCTACTTCATCGGTAGTACAGACGCTTGGGGATCTTCAGACCAGAAGCTTGCCCTTGTAGACGATGAGAAGGGTACATATACTGGTTACATCTATTTAGCCGATCCTAACAATGCCGGCTTTGAGTTTAAGTTCCAGCGCGTAGCAGGAAGCTGGGATAACGCTATCGGTGCAAGTAACTTCGTCACATTCAAAGATGCTGCTATTGATGCCAACAAAGGAAACAATCTTGGTGTAAATGCAGGAGAAGGCGTTTACTACATGGATGTAAATCTTTCAGAAGGCACGATTACTGCCACAAAGGTTGAGTCCATGGGTATGGTTGGTCAATTCCAAGGCTGGGATAAGGAAGCCCCAGTTCCCATGACCTGGAATGCTGAGGAGTATTGCTTCGAGGCTACTATGGCAGGCGTAACAGCCGATGGTTGGAAGTTCATTGTAAATAAGGATTGGCCAATTAACCTCGGTGGAAGCATCGACAACTTGGAGCAAGATGGCGCCAACCTTACAGTTGCAGGCAACACGATCAAGTTGTATCCTACAAGAAATACAAAAGACAATATCTTCTGTACAGTAGAATAAGCAACTTCACCATTGCAAACTTATATATTAAAGGCGGTTTCTATTCAGAGACCGCCTTTTTGTATGCCCTTCATTCTTTCCCTCATTTTCCCCAAAAAGTTTCCTCCAGGCTATGTTATTGAGTTGAATAACAGAGAGAAAGATGAACTGATCAAAAATTTTGATCGGCACTACCATTGCCATCATTGATACTTTCACTAAACTTCGCAAGTTGGCAGAAATAGGCGACCTCCGCAAACTTTCCCGTGAGGAACTTGAGTTTTATGACGAGGACATCAAGAATATGCGTGATATATATGCCACCAGAAAGTTTGATGAGAAAAGATTACCAGGCGGCTCTTGCATTCCGAGAGTTGCCTTTTCAGTGCTTTATTCCCCTCTTGCTAGCCATTTAGCAAAGAAGCGGTCGCTGACAAAGTAGCCTTTTGGTGTCTTGTTGACTAATTGCTTGTCCACTAAAGCCTTCAGGGCTGTCTTTACGCTGCTGGTGGCAGGTAGGTGGTGGGTCAAGATGAACTGTTGACTAAGTGGGGAGGAAACCATTTGCTCCTTGGCAATTGCTAACAAGAGTAACTGCTGGTTTTCGGTCAGCCATGCACAATAGTTTTGGTATGCCATGGCTTGCTCCTCTATCAACTCTTGAATCACTTCATCCACTAAGTCCTTATTGATATGCTCATCACGATGTTCGTAAATACCATGTAGGATGGCTTGTACATACCAAGTTACGCTGTCGGCTTGCGAGTAGATATAGGTGAATGTGTCTACATCCACTTCTCGTTTTTGTGACGACAAAAGACGATTGGCAAATGATAGATAATTTGACACGGCGATACATGGTAGTGACATGACAAGGGAACTTTGGAAAAATGGGCGATTCGCCGATAAGAACATCTCTTCCATCATGTGTTGTTGACTACCAGAGAATACAAAATATACGTTCGGGAGGAATTGGATGTATGAGCGTATCAATGCTTCGACACCATCCTCAGGATAATTCAATATCTGCTGAAACTCATCAATCGCCACGTAGCATCGTTTTCCAGATTGCTTCATATACTCGAAGATTCGCTTCAAGCTCTCACGTCCCTCGCTTGGTTTGATGTCCAAAGAGAAGGTTGGAATACCAGTCAACTCGTCTATGGTTAGTGTAGGTCGCCAACTACTAAAAAACTCCTGGACTTTTCGCAATGCTGCTTGTGAGACAGTATCAAGCTTTCCGATGATTTCCGAAGCCATCAGTTGCACCATTTGCTCCAAGTTCTTGGTGGCAAAAATGTCTAGGTAGAAGCATTTCACATCTGGATATTGATCTTCCAATTGATGGAAAACATGATGTATCAATCCCGTTTTACCCATACGACGAGGTGCGACAAGCGTGATATTTCGCTCGTTGTGGAGCGAAATCATCATCTTCTCGGTTTCTTTCTCACGGTCGCAGAAGTACTCTGCGCCTTTGTATCCATACATCACGAAAGGGTTGTTGATTGTTGCCATAATCTTATTGCGCTTTTTACGTTGCGCAAATTACGCAATAATTATCGAGACTACCAAATGTTTTCAAGTTTTTTAATATTAATTCCTACTTTGACATTTGGTGGTTACGATAATTTGTCGTATATTTGCAGATGAAATGTGGCATTTAATAAAATAAGATATTATGGCAGAACTGAAAGACAGATACATTCGCTTCGACTGGGCTATCAAAAGATTGCTCCGTCAGAAAGCCAATTTTGGCGTACTAGAGGGGTTCCTCACTGTCTTCCTGAACGAAGAGGTAAAGATTATCGACATCCTGGAAAGTGAAGGCAATCAGAGTGCTGCCGATGACAAATTTAACCGTGTGGACATCAAAGCTAAGAATAGCAAAGGAGAAATTATCATCGTAGAAATACAAAACACCAGTGAACTATACTATCTGGAGCGTGTTTTATACGGAGTAGCCAAGGCAATCACGGAGCATATTAATCTGGGAAACAGCTATAAGGAAGTAAAGAAAGTATATTCCATTAGCATTTTATACTTCGACTTGGGCAAAGGCTCTGACTATATCTATGTAGGACAAAATAACTTTGTGGGTTTGCACACGAAAGACCAGTTGATAATTAGCACAAAGGAGAAAGACAATATCGTAAGGAAATCCCCTTCGGAAATCTTCCCTACTTATATTCTCGTTCGTGTCAACGAATTCAACAGTGTGGCCAAATCGCCATTGGAGGAATGGGTTAACTATCTCAAAAATGGGGTAATAGCTGCTGACACCAAGGCACCTGGGCTTCAAGAGGCTCGTGAGAAACTGAAATATTATGAGATGTCAGATACTGAGCGCCACGCATACGATGAGCATCTTAACGCTATCATGATACAAAATGACGTGCTAACAAATGCTAAACTTGAAGGTCGTGCAGAAGGTCGTGCAGAAGGTCGTGCAGAAGGTCGTGCAGAAGGTCGTGCAGAAGGCATAGTGGAGGGAGAAGTAAGAGGAGAGGTCAAGGGTAGGGCTAAAGAGAAGAAAGCTATTGCTCTCAGCTTGCTAGCTCAGAAAGTTTCTGCCGAAATCATAGCACAGGCTACAGGATTGAGTGTTGAAGAAATCAAAAAGTTATAATGACTAGGCGGCTCTCGTTTCCGGGAGCCGCCTATTTATGCCTTTACATCATGCAAACGTTTGCACTGTATATTCACTTGATTTGCATCAATTAATGATATAAGCTAATTAAAATAATAGTAACTTTGTCAACGTAATAACAACACAAACCTACGATAAAAATAGATTAACAATAAATATATTAACATGAAGAAATTATATTTCACCCTCCTCGCCGCAATGGCACTCACTCTCGGAGCTTGTTCAAGTAGTAACGACCCTGATATACCAGAGCCAACACCTACACCTACTCCTACCCCAACTCCAGAACCAGAACCTACCCCCGGTCTGACTTCTCAAGGATGGCCAAGCGACTATAGCGGCGTTATGCTGCAAGGATTCTCATGGGATTCTTACAATGAATCACAATGGAAGGTCTTAGCCAACCAAGCCGAAGATATGAAAAACTATATCGACCTTGTTTGGCTTCCACAAAGCGGGAAATGTGCAGAAACAGTACAGGTAATGGGCTATAAGCCATATTATTATTTCAATCAGAACTCTTCTTTCGGAACAGAGACAGAACTCAGAAACCTGATTACCAAATTTAAAGCTAACGGTATCGGTGCGATAGCAGATGTTGTCATCAACCATCGCAACACAGAGGGCTGGTTTAACTTCCCTGCAGAGACATACAAAGGTGTGACCTATCAGATGCTGCCCACCGATATTTGCAAAAATGATGATCAAGGAAAAACTGCAACACAAGCAGCAACCGATGGAGTAAGCCTCAGCAACATCAACGATGAAGGAACAGACTTTGATGACTGCCGCGACCTGGATCATAAGAGCGCAAACGTACAAAAGATTATGAAAGCCTATGTGGATTACCTCAAGAACGATTTAGGTTACACTGGTTTCCGCTATGATATGGTGAAAGGTTTCGATGGCAGCCATGTTGCCGAATATAATGATGCCGTAGGTGTAGAATATTCTGTTGGCGAATATTGGGATGGTAACGAAAAGATAGAAAGTTGGATAGACAAAACCAACAAGAAGAGCGCAGCCTTCGACTTCCAGTTCCGTTATAATGTTCGTGACGCTATCGGCGTAAGAGATAATAAGGTTGTTGCAGCTCCAAACTGGACAAAGTTGAGCAGCAACGAAAATCTTATGCACGATGCCAATTATCGTCGTTATGCAGTTACTTTCGTCGAGAATCACGATACCCAGTATCGCTCTGCCGATTCACAGCTGGATCCTCTTAAGCGGGATACGCTTGCAGCCAATGCCTATATGCTCGCCATGCCAGGCACACCTTGTATCTTCCAGCCACATTGGAGAGATTACAAGCCTGAGTTGAAGGAGATGATTGCTGCTCGTAAATATGCTGGTATCACCAATATGAGTAATTACGCAAACAAGAAATGCCAGAATACTTTATATGTCAATGAAGTGACTGGTACGAAGCACAAACTTCTTGTGGCTGTAGGTAATGATGCTGATAAATATGCAGGAGAAACAGGCTATACAAAGATTCTTTCTGGTTATCACTATGCCTATTTCCTCTCTAATGATGCAGAAACCTCTTGGACCAACGTGCCTTCTGGCTCATACGAGGAAGGTTTCAAGACCAAGCTTACTGCAGTCAGCCAGACAGAGGGAGCTAAGTTGGTTTATACCTTGGACGGCTCAACCCCTACTGCAAAGAGCACAACTGTAGAAAGTGGTAAGGAAATCAGCATCAATGGTACTTGTACCTTGAAGGTTGGATTGCTTGTGAATGGTGAAGTTAGAAATATCGCCACACATCAATATACGATTGAGAAGTTCAAGGCATATAAATTTATGATTTATGTGAATGCTGATGCTGTGAAATGGAGTCCATTATACTGCTATACATGGAAGAATGCAGATTCTGATTGGCCAGGTGAAGAGATGACAGAAACAAAGACCATTGGTGGAAAGACATGGTACTACAAGGAAGTCAGCATTGATAATGCAACCGAGTTGGTAAATGTCATATTCAATAATGGTAGTGGTACAGGTAAGCCGCAGACTGTAGATATAACAGGACTCACCAATACGGCTTTCTTTGAAATCGAAACATCGAAGGAAGGATTGAAATATAAAGTGAAGAATGTTACAGCAGAATACAATAAATAAAGACAACATATAAGAGTTGCATACGAAACTGTCCGCCTATGACGGTCGGCTGTCCTAACTGAACAGTCTGACTGCCGTAGGCGGACAGTTTGGCTATCATAGGCAGACAGTCTGCACTATATGACGAGCAGTCATTTGCTCCTTATTCTAGCGAAGCAGGGATCTCGCCTTTCTATCTCACACCTCACTAAGTATGCATTAGCACACTATCACACAAGAAGTTACGAGAGTGAGATATGGTGTTCGACACCTCACTCACACCACACGACACCACACGAAAGGAGTGAGTGAGATAGCGTGAGGTGTAAGTGAGGTGTCAAGCGCCACACCACACAGCACATAAGCCACTATATATCAGAGAATTACATATCACTCAGTGTGGTGTGAGGTAGAATTTACGCCCCACGCTCTATCCTCAGCACTTGGTCGCAATACTCCACAACGGCAGGGCGATGGGTGATGAAGATAATGGTCTTGTCGTGGGAAGACAAGATATTCTGAAGAAGCTGGCGCTCCGTCTCCGGGTCGAGTGCACTCGTAGCCTCATCAAAGAGCATGATGCTACGATTGCGAAGAAGGCTGCGAGCAATGGCGATACGCTGGGCTTGTCCCTCGCTCAATCCCCCACCCTGTTCGCTACAGATGGTATCTAGACCTTGCGGCAACTCCATCACGAAGTCGGCACAACTCGTATGCAAAGCCAAAATCATCTCCTCATCGGTGACATCGAGCTTGCCTAATCGCAAGTTTTCACGTATGGTTCCACTCATCAACGTATTGCCTTGTGGCACATACACAAAGTTGCAACGGTGGCGAGAGGAAAGTTCCTGACTTTCCTCCTTATGATAAATCTCTACCTTTCCCTCCACTGGATGCAACAAAGCCAATATCAGACGAACGAGCGTGGTCTTTCCGGCTCCCGTCTCTCCCAAAATAGCCGTACAGCTGCCTGGACGGAAGTCGAAGTTCAAATGGTTGATAACATTAGGACGAACCTGATTATCAGATGCTGCTTCAGCATTTTCCTCATTCCGAACTGCATTCTCCTCATATCTAAAGCAGACATCCGTCAGTCGGATGCCACAAGGCGATGCCACCTCTATCGGTTCGCCTTGTTCTTCGAGAGGGTCCTCCTCTAACTCCATCAATCGCTCTGCCGCCGTGAACACACCCACGAAGGCTGGCACTAACTTGGTAAGGTTTCTAGCAGGCACCTGAATCTTATTGACCAACTGCAAAAAAGCCGTCATGCCACCGAAGCTCAACGTACCGGCACTCATTCTGATCGCTGCCCAAAGGAAAGCCACGAGATAACCTAAAGCAAAACCGAAGTTGACTATCAGATTACTGAACACGCTGAACATCGTACGCTTCACCACGTGTCCACGCAATTCCTTCTGTGTGTTCTCAAGTTTATCCACCATCGCGTCATCCTTTTCCAAGGTCTTGATGAGCATACGATGCTGAATGGTCTCTTGCAACACACTCTGCACCTTACTATCCGAATCACGCACCTGACGAGTCAGCTGGCGCATCTTTCCCACATAAATCTTGCTAAACGCCAAGAAGATAGGAATCATGATGACGATGACCACCGAGAGCATCTTGTCCATGGAGAAGAGATAGAAGAAGGCACCGAGGAACATCGCCAAGACACTGAGCGTATTAGGGATGGTCTCCGTCAAGAAGTTGACCACCGTGTTCACATCCGTCTCCAGTCGGTTGAGCACGTCACCCGAATGAAGTCGTTCTCTCCCCTGCCATTCCGAGCGAAGGATGCGGTCGAGCATTTTCTGCTGCATACGATTCTGCGCCTTGATGCCCAAGAGATTGCGAATCCAAATCGAGGAGATATTGAGGGCGAAGTCGGCAAGAATCAAGCATCCCATCAAGCCCACAGCCCAATAGATGTCACCCTCCACGGCATGGGAAGCCACATCGATGGCTCGTTTCACCGCCCATACCTGCGCCAAACTCACCCCCACCGACAACAAGCCTATGGAAGCATTGAGCACAGCCTGCAACTGGTTGCCCTTCCATGCTCGCCAAAGCCATATCAGCAAGGTCTTGACATTATATTTAAACTTCGGTACTTTAAACATATTTCTCTTTTTCACTAGTGTCTCTTTTTCTGATTAGCGGATGCAAATATAATGGAAATCATCGAGAAATACGAGGAAAAGAGAAGGAAAATATACGATGATGGCACTTTTTCGCAAAAAAGTTGCTTTCCCTTTGATACTATTCTCTCCCCATTGCGTAATAAAATAAAACTTTAAAAGAGAGAATATGAACAAAAAGAAACTTTTGACCGCCCTATTGGGGCTATTTATCATCCCTGCAGCCATGCAGGCACAGTTATTGAAAGGTATCGTCAAGGCAGACAGCATACAGGACATGCAAGTCACCTATTATAAAGACGGCAACATTCTTGACGCACAATACAAGGAGGTGACTCCTGACAAGAATGGCATTTTCACATTCGATGGTCCTATCCCTGCCGAAGAGATGGATGTAACCGTACAAGCCGACAATGATGTCTTCGGTGTTCACTTGCAGAAAGGCAAGACCGCCATCATCACCATCTTGCGCAACAAGCAAGGCAAGTTGGAGGCAAAGCTCAGTGGTGACAACGCCATCGCTAGTCGTTTCTTCAACACCTATACCCAAGCATACGACATGATGAAATATTGGTCGCCAGACCCTTCTGAGGCAAAGACCAATGCTGAATATCGCCAGTTACTGGAGCAGGAGAACAGCAAGGTTCTCGCAGCTCTCAAAACTGTGAAGGACAAGAAGCAGCAAGAGTACTACACCAAGTTGAGCAAGGGTATGTACACTTGGACCAAGATTCGCCTCATCATGGATAAAGTATTCGATGAAAACAAGAGTCTCATTGATGACCCAGAGTACCTCAGTCTGACCAAAGACATCGACCCTAACGATGACATCAATATGGTAACCAACCTCAGCAACGCTTGGCTCACCAAGCAAGAACAGCAACTCCTCAAAGAAAGCAACGACACCACCCAGAGCTATCTCGCCGCAATGAAGGTCATCGACAAGGAAATTACCAATCCTAAGGTGAAATCGTTGCTTACCAATATGTTCATATATGGTTACTCCATGATGCCAACTGGCGACATTAAAACCATTTGGGAAGCATACAAGGTCTTTGCCAAGGACTATCCTGCTGTCATCGCCAAGTATGAGCCAATGATCAAGACCGCCATGAAGTCTTTCAACGGCAAGCCTCTCCCTAGCGACCCTACCCTGGAGGCTCCAGACGGAAGCACTTGCAAGTTGAGCAGTCTCTATGGAAAACTCACCTATATAGATATGTGGGCAACCTGGTGTGGTCCTTGCTGCAAGGAGATTCCTCACCTGGAGAAAGTGGTAGAGAAATACAAGGGCAACGACAAGATTCAGTTCCTAAGCCTCTCCATCGATGCCAACAAACAAGCTTGGCTCAACAAGTTGAAGAAAGACAACCCTGCATGGCCTCAGTACTTGGTACCTGAGGAAGACGCCAACAAGTTGATGAGCGAGATGGGTATCAATGGTATTCCTCGCTTCATCATGCTCGATGAGAAAGGCAACGTCATCTTCCCTGATGCCAAGCGTCCTTCCGACCCAGAACTCATCAACGACATCGACAACAACTTGAAGTAAAGTTGACTTCAACTACCCATCAAGTATCTTAAGATTAATACATTTTCTATGATAGAAATCAAAGACGAGCATATCAGTACCTTGTTACTGAAGAAAATCATCGGTTCCATCTCTCCTAACGAGGAGATGGAACTAGATGCTTGGCGCAAGGAATCGGAAGAAAACGAAACCTTGTACCAGAAGATGCTCGACCATGAATACATCGAGCGTCAACTCCGCCAACGTTCCCTCATCAACACAGAGAGACCTTTGGCAGAAATGCTTCAACGCATCACTCCTACCGATTTTACAAATGGTGCTCTGAGCGATTTGTCAAGTGATTATAGCGAAGCACAAACCACATACATCCAAAATCACGCTCGTTCTTGGCGCAAATGGATAGCCGCAGCTGCGATAGCCGCACTCGCCATTATCGGTGGCAATATCTTGTGGCAACAATATACCCAGACGGAACAGCAAGAAGTGGCAGCCCTCATTGCCCCAACTACCGACTCCTCTTTCACTCCTGGCGAGAAGAAAGCCGTACTCACGCTAGCTGACGGCAGGCAAATCGCCTTGGGCGACAAAGCAGGCAAGGCTGAGCCATCGCTTCTAGACAAAGCCATCGCCAAGATGAGTGGAAGCGAGAAGCAACTCTGCCTCGACATCCCGAAAGGTGGAGAGTTTAAGGTAGTCTTGGACGACAGCACCGAAGTATGGCTCAACTCCGAGTCAAAACTCATCTATCCAGAGAAGTTCTCCGACAAGGAGCGCCGTGTCATCGTCAAAGGCGAGGCTTACTTCAAGGTGGCACATGAGGCCAACCGCCCATTCCGTGTAGAGACTGATGGACAGGTAGTGACCGTACATGGCACTGAGTTCAACGTGAAGTCGTACAAGGAAGACAAGAACGTGCTCACCACCTTGGTAGAAGGAAGCATCTCACTGAGCAAGGCTAACGGAAACGGTGAGGTGATGCTTCGCCCTGGACACCAGTCACAGTTTAGCAAGCAGGACGCCTCCACCACCGTTCGCACCGTCAATGCCGAGATGGTGACGAGTTGGCGATACGGCAAGTTCGTCTTCGAGAACCAGACCTTGGAGGAAATCATGCAGGAGCTGAGCCGCTGGTACAATTTCGAGTATGAATTCTCCAACAACGACTTGAAGCAGATAGAGTTCATGGGCAGCATCCCTAGATACTCCCAGTTTGATACCGCCCTCACCATTCTCGAAAAGAGCGGTGGCATCCACTTCAAGCGACAAGGCAACAAGCTGAGAATCATGAGATAAGACGCATGAGACAACTAAAGATCCTTAACAATAGACATATACAACATGAACATCAATATGAATATGAAAAGAGAGATTATTTTATGGTTGATGGCAGTGATGTTCGCACTGATACCTATCAATGGTATCGCCAAGAACTACTCTGTCAACTATCAGAAAGCTACGTTTGAGCAGGTCATCGCCGACTTGCGCAAGAAGACAGGCTATGAGTTTGTCTATCAGAAGAACGTCATCAAGGACGCAGGAGAAATCACCTGCAAGTTGAACAATGTCAACCTCCAGCAGATACTCAATCGTGTCATCCTGGAGGAGGCTGAGCTAGACTACGAGATTGTTGACAAGACCATCGTCATCAGCAAACCCAAGAAGGAGCTTCCTTATTTCAAGAAGGTCATCACGGGCTATGTCACCGATGAGAACGGAGAGCCATTGGTGGGTGCCAACGTGAAGCAACAAGGCTTCAAGAATGGTACCGTCACCGATGTGGATGGTCAGTTCGTCATCACCGTGGAAGGCAAGAACCCTCAACTTCTTGTTTCCTTCATCGGCATGAAAGACAAGGTACTTACAACCAAGGATTTGAGAAAGCATGTGGTTGGTGTAGCCTTGGAAACCGACGAGATCATGATGAACGATGTTTTGGTGACTGGTTATCAGAACATCAAGCGCAAGAGTGCCACTGGTTCTTACCAAACCATCTCTGCCAAGGACATGGACGAGCGATACACCGGTGACATCGTGAGCAACTTAGAGGGCAAAGTGCCAGGACTCGTATCTTATGACAATGGTATGAACGGCGATGGCGAGCAGAAGATCACCATCCGTGGTGTCGGCTCCTTCCAAGCCAAGACCAATCCTCTCGTGGTAGTGGATGGACTTCCTATCGAAGGTAGCATCGAAACCGTCAACCTATACGACATCGAGAACATCACCATCCTGAAGGATGCCGCAGCTGCCAGCATCTATGGTGCGAGAGCATCCAATGGCGTCATCGTCATCACCACCAAGAAAGCCAAGGAAGAGAAGGTGGAAATCGACTTCAACGCCGACCTCTGCATCAGCGAGAAACTCAACTACGACAACTTCCGTTGGGCAAACGCCGCACAGATTATCCAGTTGGAGCAGAACAACTTCAACTATATCAAGAATGCGGAAGACCCATCTGCCTTCAACTCACTCCAGCAATATTACACCAACCGTCGTAGAGCACTCAGTCCTGTCAGCCGCTTGTTGATGGACAATTATATCGGTGTGCTCAGCGATGCCGACCTACAGCAACAGTTGAACCTGCTCGGTCAGAACAACTACCGCAAGGAATGGCAGGATGCCTACGAGCGCAACCAGATTACCCACCAGTACAATCTCGCCATCCGTACCAATGGCAAGTCGCTTAATTCCAGCATCGTATTGAACTACAAGGGCGACAACGACGGTATGGTAAAGGAGAACAACAATGCCTTCCAGTTCAGTTACAAGGGAATCTTGAAAGCCACCAACTGGCTCAACCTCACCTTTGGAGCCAATGTGTTGAGCGAGCGTTCCAAGACGCACATCTACAATAGTTATAACAGCATCAACTCTTTCATGCCATACCAGAGCATGTACAATGCCGATGGCAGTTTGGCACGCATGGAGGCTGATGTCTATCTCCAGGAACCAACTTTGCAAGACCCTCAATATGGATTCAAGGATGTAACCTACAACGCCAAGGAAGAGGTGGGCATGAACTTCAACAACAGTCGCCGCACCAATATCCGTTCCTTCGTACACGCAGACTTCACCATTCTGCCAGAGTGGAAAGCCAGCGCACAGTTCCAGTATGAGGACATCTACTATAAGAACGATGCCTACCGTGAGGGCAACTCCTATGTGATGCGCAACCTCTACAACCTCTATACCGGTATGACAACCAGTACAGAGTATGATGAGGACTTAGACGACTATGTATCGGTTCCTAGCGTCAAGCATTACATCCCTAACGGCGGTCAACTCAATACTACGACCGAAGAGGGAGCCTACTACACCTTCCGTCTTCAGACCGATTACAACAAGGTATTTGCCGGAAAGCATGAGGTTAGTGCCATCGCTGGTTTCGAGTACCGTCAGTCGAGATACAAAACCAACAACAATCTCTTGTTGGGTTATGACGACCAGACCCAGACCAACAACCAAGGTTTGGTAGATTTCGGCGAGTTGACCAAAATCGCAGGACAGCAATCTGCATTGGGTACAGACTATAATATGTATGGTGCTCCTACAGGAGATGACTTCAGTACCTCTGATGTTTTGCACCGCTTCTATTCACTCTACTTCACAGGAGGCTACGTATATGACAACCGTTATGCAGCCTCAGTATCCTACCGTGTGGATAAGACCGACCTCTTCGGTGCCGACCCTAAGTTCCGTGGTCGCCCATTATGGTCAGTAGGTTTGAGCTGGAACATGCACAACGAGGAGTTTATGAAGAACTTGAAGTGGCTCAACGTCTTGAAACTCCGTGCCAGCTATGGTCTCACGGGTAACATCGACCAAAATGTATCCTCTTACCTCACCGCCAAAATTGGTGTAAACGAGATCAATGGTGGCAAGGTGGCTACCCTCAACACACCACCTAACGACCAGTTGCGCTGGGAGAAGACAGCCTCTTTCAACTTCGGTGCTGATTTCTCGATGTTCAACAATCGACTCTATGGTTCGCTCGACATCTATAGCAAGAAGGGCAGCGACCTGCTCACCATTACCGACCTCGACCCAACAACAGGTTGGAACCAGTTGACCATCAACAATGGTAAGGCTACCAACAAGGGATTTGAGTTGCAACTCAATGGAGTCATCATGCAGCCAAAGAGCAGAAATGACTTAGGTATCAATGCAGGTTTCAACATTGCCTATAATAATAATAAGGTGACGAAGACCACCCACAAGCCAGCTACTGGCGAGGAGGCTTTGAACATCAACACCTTGCATGAGGGCTACCCTATCCACAGTCTCTTCTCTTACAAGTTTGCAGGTATGTCCAACAACGGAACCACCCAGTCTTACTCTTGGAGAGGAGCCGATGGCGAGGTTCATACTTCCGACATCGCCAGTGGCGAGTTTAAGGTAGAGGATGCCGTATTTAGCGGTGGACTCGACCCTAAGGTGACCGCCAGCTTTATTCCTGAGATTACCTATCGTGGTTTCTCCCTCTCAGCCATGTTTGCTTATTATGGCGGTCATTACATGAGAGCTTGCGTCAACGACTGGAGTTCTGACGGCTCAGCATTCGGTTACAGCCAGAGCGAAATCAACATCCCTGCCGCCTACCTCAACTATTGGAACAGCAGCGACAAGACACTCTATCCTGCCAATGGTTATCTCGGTGGAGTCAACATTACGGGCAATCCTCAATATATGGATACCAACGTAGTGCCTGCCGAATATATGAAGTTGCGCAACATCGTCTTGGGCTACAGCTTCTCTCGTGGCATCTGCAACAAGTTGGGCATCAACCAACTCCGTCTCAGATTCCAGATGAACAACGTAGCAACATGGACGAGAAACAAGTTTGACATCGACCCAGAGGCCAACAACCCTGTGACCGGTATCGACCAAAACAAGACTCCACGTAGCTATACGATGAGTCTCTTCGTCAACTTCTAAGAGAAATAGGCAAAACTAGAAACATAAACAAAGAAACAAGGAATATGAAAAAGATATTTATCATGGCTTTGTCTGCCATCCTCCTCTTGGGAGCCTGCGATGACAAGCTAGACATTGTTCCAAAGGGACAGACCACCCTATCCACTGTGGATGACTTGGAGCTGCTGCTCAACCAGGAATATGGCTTCGAAGTCGATCCATACTCAGACTTAGGATTGATATGCAACGAATCATTGTGTGGTATGCTTGCCAACGTGCAAGAAATATTGTCACAACCTAATACGCTCAACTATGCCAACTTAGCATACGATGAGAGTGTGGATAGAGCGACACTGGCTCAAAATGATGCTCGCTACGAGGGTATCTATAAATATGTGAACTATATGAACGTCATTTTGGACAAGATAGATGATGCTGAAGGAGATGCTTCTCGCAAACCTGCTATCAAGGCACAAGCAAAGGTCATCAGAACCTACTTGCATTATCTCGCCGTCAACATCTATGCAGCTCAGTATGATGATGCAACCGCCACGACAGAAGGTGGCATCGCCTATGTTGACGATGCTGACGCTTCTACCCAAAAGCCAAAGCTGACCATCAAGGAAGTATATGACAAGATGTTGGCAGACTGCTCCGATGAGACCATCGCCCAGTTGCCTGCCCAGGCTTCCGATGCATTCCATGCCTCCCAAGCCACGGGCTATGCCATCCGTGCCAAGATTCTCTTCCAGATGAAGCACTATGCCGAGGCCTTGCCTTACGCCGAGAAGGCTTTGGAACTCAACAACAAGATAGAAGATCGCAGCAAAGTGGCAGAAAACATGTCTTGGAAGTTAGACCAAGACAGTCCTAACAATCTGCTCGCCATCAGGGGAGTAGGACGTGGCTGCCCTATGTTTGAGACCATCTCTGCTGAGACTGCCACTAAGTTTGAGGAAGGTGATTATGTGAAGAACTATGATATGACGGCTTGGAGTGCCATGTATGGTAGCATGATGATTGGAGTACAAGGTTGCGAGGTTTGCCTGAACATGACAGCTTGCACCACAGCCTACGGCATCACCGTGGAACGCACTTATTACTTGGCAGCAGAATGCCTCATCCGTACAGGTAAGATTCGTGAGGGTCTAGCCATGGTGGACAAGGTAAGAGCCAAGCGAGTAGAGGATTACCAGAGCTATGCCAGCTTGTATGACGAGAATCCGATGACCGAGCAAGAGGCGATGGCTTTGCTCCAAAAGGCAAAGTGGATAGAATGCCTAGGTTCTTACGAGAACTTCTTCGACTGCAAACGTTGGAATACTGAGGATGATTACAAGCAGACCATCACCCGTACCCTCGTATTAGGTGGCGGAATGCCAGACGTCGGTGGCGATGATGGTGATGAAGACTGGGATGAGGAGAGTCTTGACGATGAAGACGATGGAGATAGCGATGAAGATCCAGATGTTCCTGCCACTCCAGCAGAAACAAAGACCTTCACGATTGCTCCCAACTCTCCACTTTGGATATTGCCATTCCCTGCCAATGCTGTCAGATACAATAACACATTGACACAGAATTATAAATAAAGAAGAAAGGCTTATCCTAGAGCCATCAAGAGGCAATAGGATAAGCCTATATTACAAAGTCCTGTCATCAATGTGACAAAACAAAGAGTAATAACAAAACTTGATTATAACTCTCATCTTTTAACTCTTGGCGCAAGAGCTCGACCATTCGAGCCTTGCGCTTTTTGTATGATACCTCGGCGATACCCAAAGCCTGGGCAGCCTCAGCATTCTTCATTCCTTCCACAAAACTCTGATGGAACACCTCCCGGTAAATCTCTGGCAAGTGTTCTATCGCATCATAAAGCAGCGTGAGCGTTTCCTGTTCGATGATGCCTCGAAGCATATCCTCGCTCCCTTCATTCAAGTCCTTGACATAACGGTCTTTCGCCTTGCCTTTTCGCAAGACTGTCACCACCTCGTTATGTACACAGACATACATATAGTTTTTCCACTGCATCACGCTCTCCATCTCATTGGATCGGAGATAACATTTATAGACAGCATTCTGCACGCAGTCCTCGGCAAGAAACGCAAAGTCTGCGCCCAACAGTCGATTGGCATACACCATCAACTCTGGGTACATCAAGCGATAGAACTGCGCCAGTTCTCCCTGCTTGAAGTCGGCAAAAATCTCTCTATAAACGTTCATAATTCCTTTATCTCGCTCTTTGGTCGGCTCCCCACATCAACTTCTCTCTCAATGTGGAGAAGTATCTCTGGCTGCGCTGTTTCACAATCTTGATGCTATGGGCAGCACGACGGATGACGAGGCGAGTTTCCTCTGTCATGCGCTCACTTCTACCATCTATCGCCACCAAGTAGTTGTGGCTACGGCTCTCGATGTCAAGCGTAATCTCCGCCGTATCATTGATGACGATAGGACGGATGTTCAAGCTATGGGGAGCCACAGGAGTCAGGCAGAGGCTACCGCTCTGAGGAATAATGATAGGTCCACCATTGGAAAGATTGTAGGCTGTGGAACCTGTAGGGGTAGAGACGATGAGACCATCGGCTTGGTAAGTAACCAAGAACTCACCATCCACCATCGTTCGGATAGAAATCATGGAGGCGTCATCACGCTTCAATACGGCGATGTCGTTGAGGGCAAATGGATTACCAGCCAGCACACCACCCTTCGCTTCCACTTGGATGACGGCATGCTCCTCTATCTGGCACTCACCGGCATAGAGACTATCCAACGCCGACTCTATCTCACTAGGCAAGACATCTGCAAGGAAGCCCAAGCGTCCCATATTGATGCCGATGATCGGAGTACCCTTGGCACCCACACGGCTCGCCGCCTTGAGGAAGGTACCATCACCACCCATGGAGATGACGTAATCGACATCGAAGTTGTAGTCCTCGAAGACTCCAGCGACATTCAACTTCAGATGTTGGTCACGTGTTAGGAAGTCATAATAGGTACTTTCCACATACACCTCAGCCCCATGCTTGTCGAGATAATTGAGGATGATTTCAATGGAAGCCGACTTCTTGGCTTGGTATTCATTGCCAAATATGGCGAATTTCAAATGTTGCTCTGCCATTTATTTTGTAGTTTCAATTATTATTATTACTTTTGCAAAAGGGAAGCCAGAGGCGCACTTTTGTACTGTACATAACAGCGGAAGTCCCTTTACGCTTGCAAAATTAACAATATTAATCGAATAATACGACAAAAAAGGTATAAAATTATGGCTAAGGTATATGAATTTCTCGCCAACGGCTTCGAGGAAATCGAAGGTTTGGCTCCTGTTGACATCCTCCGCAGAGGGGGCGTAGATATCAAGACTGTCAGCATCACGGGCAGTGAGTTTGTGGAAACTTCCCACGGCATTACCATCAAGGCAGACCTCAAGTTTGAGGACATCCAAGACTTCTCGGATGCAGACATGCTGCTTCTCCCTGGTGGTCTTCCAGGCAGCACCAACCTCAATGAGCACGAGGGAGTGCGTCAAGCTCTCATCGCCCAAAACAAGGCAGGCAAAAGAGTAGGTGCCATCTGCGCCGCTCCTATGGTATTGGCTAGCACTGGCATCCTCGATGGCAAGAAAGCCACTTGCTCTCCTGGCTTTGAGCGTTATTTCGGAGAAAGCACTACTTACACTGGCGAACTCTTCCAGGAAGACGGCAACGTCATCACAGGCGAAGGTCCTGCCGCCACCCTCCCTTACGCCTACCAGATTTTGAGTTACTTCGTAGGCGATGAGGCAGTGGCTAAGTTGCAGAAAGGCATGCAGTACGCTCACCTGATGGAGAAAAGATAATATGGATTACGTTATCATAGTAGCCGGAGGCAAGGGCCTCCGCATGGGAAGTGAGATTCCCAAGCAGTTTCTGCCAGTGGCTGGCAAACCTATCTTGATGCGCACCATCGAGCGTTTCCACGAGTATGATGCCAACCTCAACATCATCTTGGTTTTGCCAGAGAGCCAACAGGCTTATTGGCACCAACTCTGCGAGGAACACCACTTCGACATCCAGCATCAGATAGCCAATGGAGGCGACACTCGCTTCCAATCATCCAAGAACGGACTCGCCCTCATTCCTGACGACGAGGACGGAGTGGTAGGCATCCACGATGGTGTGCGCCCTTTCGTTTCCACCGAAGTCATCTCGGAATGTTACGAGGCGGCACGTGAGGAATATGCAGCCATCCCAGTGTATACCGTCACCGACACCTTGCGCTACATCGACAAGCGTGGCGGCGGCAAGAACGTGCTTCGTGACGACTATCGCATCGTACAGACCCCTCAGACCTTCGACATCGGCTTGGCAAAGCAAGCCTTCAACCAAGGCTACAAGGAACAGTTCACCGATGACGCAAGCGTAGTGGAAAGCCTCGGTTGCCAAGTGGCAATGGTGGAGGGCAATCGTGAGAACATCAAGATTACCACCCCATTCGACATCAAGGTTGCCGAAGCATTATTATCTGAATAATGAATAGTATTCTAAATCAAGACATCATGTACCTACCCGGTGTAGGTCCCAAGAAGAAGGAGATACTGAGCAAGGAACTTGGTATCAACTCTTATGGTGACTTGTTGGAATACTATCCTTATAAATATGTAGATAGGAGCAAGATATTCCATATCAGCGAGTTGACCCCCGATATGCCTTTTGTGCAAATCAAGGGTAAGATACTGAGCTACGAGGAGTTTGACACCGGCAAGCGCAACAAGCGACTGGTGGCTCACTTCTCGGATGGCTTCGGTGTGGTCGATCTGGTATGGTTTCGTTCGTCACAATACATCATCAAGACCTACAAGGTGGGCACGGAGTACATCGTCTTCGGCAAGCCTACCATCTTTGGCGGTCGCTACCAGTTCTCTCATCCCGAGATGGACGATGCCAGCAACCTCCAGATTTCCGAGATGGGGATGCAACCTTATTACAACACCACCGAGAAGATGAAGAAGTATGGTTTCAGCTCTCGCACCATCGAGAAGTTGACCAAGACCTTGGTGGGCTTGTTGCCTCCCCTTCCCGAAACCCTCCCCGACTTCATCGTGGGTCGCCTGCACCTCATCTCCCGAGACACCGCCTTCCGATTCATCCATTATCCGCACTCCCACCAGGAGATGCAGAAGGCACAAGTGCGCCTCAAGTTCGAGGAACTCTTCTATGTGCAACTCAATATATTAAGGTATGCGAGCGACCAACGGCGCAAGTACAGAGGCTATATCTTCAACCGCATCGGCGACATCTTCAATGGTTTCTATGCCCACAACCTCCCCTTCGAGTTGACAGGGGCACAGAAGCGAGTGATGCACGAGATACGTGCCGACATGTGCAGCGGTCGGCAGATGAACCGACTCTTGCAAGGTGACGTAGGCTCTGGCAAGACGCTCGTGGCACTGATGACAATGCTCATCGCCCTCGACAATGGTTTCCAAGCCTGCTTGATGGCACCTACGGAAATCCTCGCGGAACAGCATCTGCAAACCATCCGTGACTTCCTGAAAGATATGGATATCCGTGTGGAACTCCTCACAGGTATCGTGAAGGGCAAGAAGCGTGAAAACATCCTGAAAGACCTCGCCACAGGTGACATCCAGATACTCGTGGGCACCCATGCCATCCTCGAAGACCCAGTAGTCTTCTCACACTTGGGCATCGCCGTCATTGATGAGCAGCATCGCTTTGGTGTCGCCCAACGAGCCAAGCTATGGGCTAAGAGCGAGAATCCACCTCATGTGCTTGTGATGACCGCCACTCCTATTCCTCGCACCTTGGCGATGACCATCTATGGTGACCTCGACGTGAGCGTCATCGACGAATTGCCACCGGGCAGAAAGCCGATTCAGACACTCCATAAATTCGACAACCAATTGACGAGCCTCTACCAGAGCATCCGTCGCCAAATCAACCTAGGCAGACAGGTATATATCGTCTTCCCCCTCATCAAGGAGAGCGAGAAGAGTGACTTGAAGAATCTCGAAGAGGGATTCGAGACGCTGAAGGAAGCCTTCCCGGAGTTCCGACTCAGCAAGGTACATGGACAGATGAAGCCAGCGGAGAAGGAGGAGGAGATGCAACATTTCGCCAAGGGAGAGACCCAAATTCTCGTTGCCACCACCGTAATAGAAGTAGGTGTGAACGTACCGAATGCCTCCGTGATGGTCATCCTCGATGCCCAACGGTTCGGTTTGGCACAGCTCCACCAGCTCCGAGGACGAGTAGGTAGAGGAAGCGACCAGAGCTATTGCATCCTCGTCACCAACTACAAGCTCTCCGAAGAGACTCGCAAGCGCATCGACATCATGTGCGACACCAACGACGGTTTCCGCATTGCCGAGGCAGACTTGAAGTTCAGAGGTCCGGGCGACCTAGAAGGAACGCAACAGAGCGGTATGGCGTTCGACCTGAAGATAGCCAACATCGCTAGGGATGGACAAATCGTACAACTGGCTCGCAAGGAGGCTGAAGCCATCATCGAAGCCGACCCGAAGTGCGAACTTCCACAAAATGCCTTGCTTTGGAATCGCCTCAAGGAACTGAAGAAGACCAATATCAACTGGGCTGCTATCAGTTAATAGAATGCAACATTCCGAGAAACTAATGTCCCTTAACTTCCCCTCACTTCCCTTAACTTCCCCCTAAATTCCCTAAATATGAAACAGAACGAACAAAACAGCAAAGTAGAAGGCAATCTCTTTGGCGACTCAGAGATGCAAAAGTTGGCTGAGGAAGCCATCCGTGCCAACAACGCCCCACACCGAAAAGGCAGAAAGCGCTCCACCCTGACGGAAGCTCGCCCTTCCCTCTCTGCCGAGAGGATGAGAGAGCTATTGGCAGAGATTCACGAGATAGAGACCCCAACAGGCATCAAGTACGTCAACCTACGATTGACCAAGCGAATGGTCATCGGAGTCAGAGAATCATCGGGCAAGGAGTTCACCATCAATCTCGACGAGCTTTATGATGCTTACTTGCATTGCTTGCGCTTCACCAGTCCTGAGGTGAAGCGACGTATCTTTATGGGACACTCGCCTGCCGTGGTCCTCCTAAAGCTACTGAAGGAAAAGGCTTCTGCCAACCCATAACCGCTACACAAGTAAACCCATTATCGCCACACCAACCCACAATGCCCCTCTATGACGAGAAATTGATATACATCAAGCGAAAAGTTACTTAATAAAGGTTAAACCTCTAGATTCCACGTTAAAAATCAGCCGATTGGTGTTAATGTGCTTGGTAATCTGAAATATTTTTGCTATATTTGCAACGTCTATATAACAAAACCGCATATTAAGGCACTTGCTTTAGCGTTTTTTGGAAACGGAATGCCATTTATTTGTTCCGTGTCAGCAAATGACGAACCTAACAGGATTATTAATTAAAAAGTATGAGTTTTACAAAGAAAATAAAGAAGATTACCGCAGTAGCATTGTTGGCGTTCACAGCCGTGCCTGTGTTTGGACAAGACCTCTTGGCTCGCCAGGCACCAGTTGACCATCGAATGAAGTCACTCGATACACTTGCGGTATCTCACTATCGTATGATGGAGGACAAAGAGAATCCAGCAGCGGAGCTTTACCAGGACTTCTCCAACAAGTACGCCCACAAGGCGACTACCCTCCCCGATCACTTCCGCATCAATCTCCGTCACTTCTGTATGCCAACTCCTAGTCGCGTTGTCACCAGTAACTTCGGTTACCGTGCTAGCTTTGGCCGCAAACATAAAGGCATGGACATCAAGGTTTATGTTGGCGACACAATCCGCGCAGCCTTCTCTGGTAAAGTTCGCATCGTAAGATATGATGGTGGTGGCTACGGCAAGTACATCGTTATCCGTCACAACAATGGATTGGAGACCATCTATGGTCACTTGTCTAAGCAACTCGTGGAAGAAAACGAGGAAGTAAGAGCAGGAGATGTTATCGGCTTGGGTGGTAACACAGGACGAAGCACCGGTTCTCACCTCCACTTCGAGACTCGTCTCTGCGGCGTAGCCTTGAACCCAGCCCTCCTCTTCGATTTCCGCAACCAGGATGTCACAGGCGACTACTATGATTTCAACCGTGACACTTACGAGCGTGAATCAGCCGATGCCAATGCTGCTCGTGGCAAGATTGGAAATGGTAGATATACTCGCGAGGAAGTTAATGGTGGCGAGGTTGGCAGATACAATGCCAATGCTGGTGCCGAGAAACTCTACCACAAGGTTAAGTATGGTGAGACCCTCAACAGCATCGCCGAGAAGCGTGGTGTAAGCGTTGACCAGATTTGCCGCCTCAATGGTTACAAGAAAGACAAGAAGTTGACTCCTGGTCAAATCATCCGTTACTCATAATCAAGTACTCCACTAGTGATAGCGGAACTGACAAGAAAGAAAAGATAGATTAGGCTCTATAGAATGTAACTACAAAGCCGAGGTTTTCTCACGAAACCCTCGGCTTTTTTGATATATATATAAACTCTACTAAATGATATGTAAATGATTTTCCAGCGGTCAAATTAGCTTATAATGGGGTTAGCTTTTCTGTGGTCAACCTAGCCCCTAAGCCTTGTGATTAGTCTAGCTTTCTATTCTAGTTCTACGATTGCAAAGTTACTAAATAGTTTGATAAGCACCTAAAGAAAATCCCATAAAATAAGGGTGTTGCACAAAACAACACCCTCATTGCTACATTCCATCACTCTCTTGCTGCTTCACGTATTCGCTAGGCAGCATTCCAAACTCCTCCTTGAAATAACGAGCAAACTTCTTCGGGTCGTTGAAACCCACCTCATATGCTACTTGTGATACCAGTACATTACCACGGCTCAGGAGTTGCTTACCTCGTTTCAGCCTCATCAGTCGGATGAACTGCGATGGTGTCTTGCCAGTCAGGCTCTGCAACTTCTTATAGAGATTGGTGCGGTGCATGCCCAACTTCTCGCTCATCTCCTCGACCGAGAAGTTAGGGTCTGCCATGTTCTCCTCCACGACCTTGACGGCATCAACCACCAGTTTTTCATCCATGGTGACGGGTTCCACCTTGGTAGGGGTAATACTCACCTCCATCTCAGCCTTCAGCATCAACTCATTGATTTGATTGCGGAATTTCCTGCGGTTTTGATAATAACGAACGACAAACCAGACCATACCGCCCAATAGCAGTATATAAATAAGGTATGCCCAAATGGTGAGCCAGAATGGTGGATGAATCGTAATGGTCAACAACTCATATTCTGCCAAGTCATGCTTGTTGACATCGCTCTCCTTGATGAGCAACTGATAATTGCCAGAAGGCAAGTTGGACAAAGTGATGATATGGTTGTCCATAGGAATCCACTCATTGCTCAATCCCTTCAACTGAAAGAAATAACTGCTTCGCTCGTTGGTGACAAATATCTTAGGATGGCATTCCAGCTTCAAACTGTTTTCATCATACCTCAAATCAAGATGTTTCAGATAAGGCAAGTCACACTTCACCAGCACCTTTCCATCCAGTTCCTTTCCTGGTGAGACATATTCTTCATTGATGCACAAGGCAGACAATATCAACCTCTCAGATGGCTGGGCATGAACAATGGTCGCCTCCAGCACATCGGGATCCACCAAATGATAGCCATCGGTGTGACCTATCAGCAATTGCTTGCCAATCCTTCGCATCGCCCTAAAATTGTAAAGCACATCGTTATTCTTCTCAAAGCAATGAACCTCAAATTGTGGTTTCTTGCCCACCTTGACCAAGACAAGTCCCTTGTCGGTGGCACACCAAATGTGCCCATGTTCATCCTCTTCGAGGGAATAGATATCGTATGGAGTGAGTTGCTTGCACTGGAAGGTGCGCCCACTCTCCGTATCATAAATATCCACTGGCGAATGCCCCTTGTAGTTGACTAGCCAAATCCATCCACGACTATCGGCAAGCATTGACTTGTTTCCATCCTTGAAATCAGAGTCCCCGAACTTGGAAGCAGGCACTCTTATCGTCCGCAAAGTATTAACATTCACAATATAGAGGTACTTTGGGGTGGCGGTATAGATGAAGTTATCTACACGAGCCATATTCATCAGCCAATAGTTCTCCATAGGGATTCGCTTCTTTTCTCCCGTTTTTGGATTCAGTACCCACAAGCCCTCGCCATTGATCAGCACAAAGAAACGAGAAGGATTGATTTCTATCACATCATAAGGTGCATACCCTTGGAAGTAGCTTCTTCCATCGCTGCACATCAAACCTTGATGATACAAGCCAGTCCATAGTTTCCCCTCACTGTCTTGAAATATCATCGTGGCGGCTCGCTTGGGATAACGGTTTTCCAGCACCTCGTCAGTATTCCCGATCTTGACACGGTAGATGCCATTGTCCTCCGTACCGAGCCAAAAACTGCCATCACCATTCGCTTTCTGAGCAAAACTGATGACATCCTCCTTTAGATACATATTGCTCGCCGACTGTACATAATGATTGCGAAATTGCTTAGGCTTCAGATAGAAGATGGAGAGGTCATGCTTATGATAAGCCACGGCAAAGGCTGCATTGTCCTGATTGTAGTAGAGAGCCTCGATGTGATTGTTAGCCAAGCCGTCTTCCAGAGGCAAGTGCTTATAATACTGACATACCAACTTTCCCATGCCATCCAATATATAGATACCATTGTTGGTAGTTCCCACCAAGAGATATTCTTCCCCATCAGGTCGAATCATACAAGTGAAGTCCGGCAACACCTCATGATGCCAAGTCCAAGCCTTGCTCACTGGCGAATAACACCACAATCGAAGATTGGTACAGAGCCATATCATGCCATTAGGACCACGGTCGATCAACTTTTTTTCTACACGCTGCCAGCAGGGAGACTTGACATAGAAGCGTGGCTGAATCTTGCCATCTTGTGCTGATGTCTGATAAATCGCCCCTTGGGTTACGATGAGTATCCCTTGCTTATCGGAATAGATGCCAGTCACCTGACCTGTATTCTTCGGGAGCGTAAGAGTCTTCTTGAATCCAGTCTTGCTGTCGTAAATCCAAATATGATAGCCTGCGTATGCCCAAGCCTTGCCATAGCCATCCAGTTCCACACGCATATCGCCTCGTATCCGAAGCCCCTTTTCCATCAAGTAAGTACGCACATCTGGAACAAGTTCATTGGTACGAGGAGTATATAAGTAACTGTTCAAAATTAATTTTACAAATATGAATAATTCACGAATAAG
>ERZ1023666.236-NODE-236-length-25272-cov-11.807194_pt1 | contig 25272 bp, 20 predicted proteins | sample MGYA00380341_ERZ1023666 | MGnify/ENA primary metagenome ERZ1023666 (study PRJEB33179, sample SAMN07448983) | human gut metagenome | biome: Human-gut; feature: Human associated habitat; material: Faeces | host: Homo sapiens | place: India: Bhopal | collected...
TGTATATTTATAAACAAGCAAGTTGATATTTATTCACTTGCGAAACTTTAGTAATGATATAAAGGAGTCTAGAAAAATGGAGTTCTTGGCTTCACTTTCGAAGGCACAGAAGCATGCTCATTTGCTTGTTGATGAAAAACAAGAGTCTTTCATAACCAATAGAGTGGAAGAGTTGGAATGTCTATCTGCCGCAGTTGATTTGAAAGATGATATAAGAGAACTTGTTGAGAATTTTCTTGATTGCCTGGGTAAGCAATATCAAATACTTTTGCTGAGAATTGACGATATCGATTTGAATGCAAAGGAGGCTGGTGTCATGGCTGAGCTTGTGAGAAAGTATTTCATTATTCCAAATGTGATGGTTCTTATGGCTCTGAAAATGGACCAGCTAGAGACAATAAAGTCTAATGAGTTTTCAGATAGCTTTAATTTTGAAAAAGATAGTGCTCATGTTTTGGAGATGTCAGAGCGTTACCTTACCAAGCTGTTTCCTCACAGTCAACGTGTCTATATGCCAGACATAGAAGACTTATTGAACCGAAAGTTGATACTGAAGTCCGGTGATACAATTTGTGAATATCCTTCCGTTCAGCAATGTGTACCAGAGTTGATATTCAAAAAGACGAGATATTTGTTTTATAACTCATCTGTTCATGCTAGTTATATTGTTCCACGAAATTTGAGAGATTTGCGTCAAATCATCAAATTGTTATGGAACATGGAAGACTATACAGAGCATATTGATGAAAATTTTCACATAACCCAAAAAGGAAAGTATAATCAGGCTGTTTTCAAAAAATACTTGTCTGAGATTTGGATAAATAATAATTTGAGCATAGATCATCAAAAGATAGCACGTCATATTCTTTCCATAGAAGAATTGATGAGATTGAATTCCTATGTTGTGAAGGAAATCGGTCGAGAAATATCAACTCGTGTTATGGTTAAGGTATGTACTGATGAAGACAATTCTTCTTACAATATTTCTTTAGGAGATGTTCTTGGCGTGATAGAATATAAGTACAAAAGTACAAATGATGAAGAGGAGCAAAAGTTTTTGTTTTTCATAAAAACTGTATATTCTCTCCGCTTATTTGAAACTTATAATAAGATAACAGACATCAAGAAAATTCCACCTGTTGTTTTGGATAAACAGCAAACAGCTTTACCTACAGAAGAGGAAATTCTTCGGAAAGGTCAATATTCAACAATAGAGGATTTTGATAAAATTGTTGCTGGTAGTTTTCTTAATGTACAGTTTCAGCCTTTGCTACCTTTTGATTTGGCTTTGGATAATCGTACCATAGCAGCAAAGGAATTATTAAATTTAATGCGTTTTTGCGCTAATGATTTTGAAACAGCTGCTAACAGTAACAATGTGCGTTTATTGGAATTCTTTATGCTAGCAGTTTCTCATAACAAATCATTGGATTCTGATTTTCGTAAGAAAGACTATGCAGTATATGATGCCCCAATAGACTTAACAGATGACTTGATTTTTGACCTTGGTGCTTTCTTTTTTAACATAACTCGTTTAAAGAAGTGTTACGAGAGATTCAAGGGTTACTATAAAATGTCTGATGGCGAAGATCTCATCGAGAGAATATTTAATAGCGAACGCTCTTTGTACCATGACTTTATGGACTTTGCTGAGCGTGCTTATCATTGTAAATATAATTGTCCATATGAGGGAGGGATATGGAATGATAAAAAAGAAAAAATATGTACTTACTATGAATCTAGATGGGCTTCAATAAGTACAATCAGAAATGTTGAAATACTTCAGGATTTCATCAAGTTTATTCAGACCATCAAGGTTGACAGAGAAAAACGGGATAGCGTGAAACTTGCATTATTCTTTGATAAGTGTGCAAATTATGAGATACCGACTTATGAATGGGAAAATACTAAAAATGAAAAAAAACGCCGTACTATTCATTTGAATTTTTTGTCTAAAGTAGCAGACGTTCTTGGAGATAAGTATTTAAATGACACTTTCATTCAAATTTTTGGAGAAAATCCAATTCCAAAAAAGGGTGCACCATTAAACAACTTATAATGGAAACAATCAATAAGGTCTTGAAAGTCTTGTTCCATGAAGTAAGGAGCGAGGATGTCATACACCAAGTGTTATCGAATGCAAAGAGATACTCTAACTTCGAATCCTTGGTAGATAAAGACATTTTTGCTCGTCAGATGCTTCATATTGATGAGGTCAAAACACTTGATCAAGCTGAAGTTGATTATCAAGTGCTACATTACAAGTGGGCTTTGCCGAATGAGCATGACTATAATCTGATGTATAGCAAGGAATCCAACCTTTTCAATATTCTTCTTCATTTCACGCACAATAAGATTCTTTTTGATGGAAATACACCGGTTTGCAAATATTGTGAATTGTTCTCATGGCATGAAATCACTCGTGATTTTGGGGAAGATATGTTTGTCACATCTTATTTGGCAGCATACGATTTAAAAAACAATTTTCAAAGGAAACATTTTGACTGGGACTATTACTTGAAGAATGATGCTAGGGAACTAAATGACATTTTTTCACGTGAAATGTATGATTTACATTCGCATCTTTATGGTTCATCTTTAAATTTTGAGTTGAATTGGTTGTGTTTGATGAATGTTCTTTGTGGACATGAGGCAAGCTTCGCCAAACTGGATGATTATAAATTGTTTCCTATTTCATCTTATAGATTGAATATTGATAATCGCCCTTTATATGTAAAGGTCTTGTGTGCTGCAATTATTCGACTTTATTTATATTTGGATACCATTTCTGAAGATTGGAGTCGTGAGATTGCCGAGCGATTGCAAATTAAGGAAGTTTTGAAATGTCAAAATCTCATTCAAATGCTAGCGTATGCAAATACTGCGCAGGAATATATTGACACATTAGGTTTTTGTCGAGCACGCCAGTTCGTGGATACTGCTAAGCAAGTGAAGTATATCCCAGACTATGCAATCATAAATGATGCAACAGAAAGAGATAATCATGAACGGATTTTAAGCATCTTAGGGGGTGAACGTCGCTTGATGTATAAACTTTTCCGTCAGATTTATTCTGATGAGTATGATTCTGATAAGAAATGTGCTCTGTTTTACATATATCTTTTAATCAAGTCCGAGTTGAGGAAGGAAATGGTTCAGTCGAATAGGGCATTGGGATTTGAAAATTTTTCTGATTATCAAAATAGGAAATATATGTTCATTCCTTATGATAGTGTTTATGATCAGTTGCTTACTCAATTGGCTGTTGGTTCTTTCACTTGTGATGCAGACAATAGATATGTAGAAATGCGAATTGTACCAAGAAAATCAATGCAAGAGGATGCAAGGCAAATTATGCAGAATGATTTATATATTACTGGTGATTCGTTTTGTGGTAAGAAGATAATAACCAAAGATAAATACGATTATATTTATCATTTTATTAAGCAAAAAGATGGTGACTGCAATGATGACGCATGTCGTTCAGACTTGACACTGCTTCCAAGGCATCATAAATTGCGTACTGAAATAGAGCGACAAGCAAGGGGAATTTATTCTTTAATACGCTCTAAGCACGATGCAGCCAAACGAGTAGTAGGTATTGATGCCGCCAATTCTGAGATATATTGTCGGCCAGAAGTTTTTGCAAGAGCATATAGATATCTTTCTATTCCTTTATGTGAAGATAGTTATGAAAATCATAGTTTAGGGCTGACTTACCATGTAGGTGAAGATTTTTATGATGTGGTAGATGGGTTGAGAGCAGTGGATGAGGTTTTAACCTTTTTGCGTTTCCAAAATGGTTCGAGATTAGGGCATGCGTTAGTCTTGGGAACAAATGTGTCAAATTACTATGAGCGACATAATTTTAGAATCAATGCAACACAACAAGTGTTATTAGACAATGTTGTTTGGCTTTATGTTCAGGCAGAGCGTTTAGGCTGCTCTACAAAGATTTTGGCGTATTTGAACGAATTGTATGTAACCTATTATCATCGTATATACCCTTGTGCTTATAGCTTGGTTGATATTTTTTCTTATTACCAGTCATGGCTACTAAGAGGTGATTCTCCTTATTGTTATCAGCACGAAGGAGAGGTGTCTGAGGTAATTGACAGAGATGGATATTTGGATGACTGGAACAAGGTCGTTTATAATAATGGTTCACAAATAGAAGAGGCTCGTAATAACAAGGATGCCGTCAAGTTGAATTGTCTATATCATTATAATATGAGGGTTAGGTGTAATGGGGCGAAGAGTGATGTATTAGTGATAAAACCACAATATCGTCAAATCTTGATGGAAACGATAGAACAAGTGCAACAAGAACTATTACAAAAGATAGAACGTAAGCATATTGCGATAGAATGTAATCCATCTTCCAATCTTGCCATTGGAAACTTCCTTCGTTATGATGAGCATCCAATTCTCAAATTTTATAATCATGGTTTGACAACATCTTATCCTCGTCATACTATCAGTGTTTCCATAAATACTGATGATGCAGGAATCTTTTCTACATCATTAGAAAGAGAATATTCGTTGATGGCGTTGGCTATGGAGAAACGTGATGATGAAAATACACATAGGGATGTAATGGAATGGTTAGAGCATATTCGTCTGATGACAAAAGAGCAGAAATTTCATGATTGAACCATGCCTTGGTATCACATTGAACAAACTTAAAATCGATCATTACAATGATAGATACATTTAAGAAAACGATAGAGGATATTTTAGAAGGCTTGAACTTCTTCGATTTCTCATTTTTCATATCTGGATTTGCGACATTCTTCACTTTGATGTTTTTCATGGAGGAATTGTTTGCCAAGACATATGAATATAAGTCTGTTTATGGCGTATTGGCTGCCATCATTCTTATTTATGTTTGTGGTGTCGTGTCTTTTTCAATGGGAAAAATTATACGACCACTCATTCGAAAATATTTGGAAAAAGCCAGATGGAATTGGCTTAAGGTAAAATCTTTCGATGAGTTGTTTGAAGAAGGACAGAAATGGGCTTTGGAAAATAAGAAGAAGACGATGCCTGGAGCTACTACCAATGATTTGCCAGGGCAACTGTCATTTTCGGACCAAAAGGGAATGGCATACTCTGCTATGTGGATTGAGATTCGTCGAAAAGACGAAAGGGGAACATATTACAAGCCTCTCTATAGGCAATGGGTGATGCAGGCTGTTTGTGAAGGGTTGATGTTTTCATTTCTCTTGATAATTCTGTTATCTGTCGTTGCAATATATATAAATACTAAGGAACATAGTAGCTGTCACTTGTATATAGCTAGCTCTATTTTAGCAATCATCGGCATTTGGGGCTGTTGTCGGGAAGCTCAACGCTATGCAGAGAACCAAATCAAGGAAGTGGTTATTAGTTACTATTGTATGATGAATCAAAATTAAATTATGCAACCCATACAAAAACAACGCAACTCCAACTTGGAGTTATACCGCATCATCGTGATGCTGCTCATCGTAGCCCATCATGGTGTCTTCCATTCAGGCGTGATGGAGGAGATGGCGCAGAATCCACTCTGTGCAAAAAGCATCTTTTTCTATGTCTTTGGAATGTGGGGACGGACAGGCATCGACTGCTTCGTCTTGATAACAGGCTATTTTATGTGCAAATCGCATATCACCATCCAAAAGTATTTGAAACTGCTTTTGGAAGTCATCTTTTACAATGTAGTGATATATGGCATATTTGTGGCAATGGGAAAGTTGGCTTTTTCTGTCAATGAATTGTTTTGGTCAATGTTCCCCTTCCGAGAGATAACAGGCTTATTCGTGCCATGTTTCCTGCTTTTCTATCTCTTCATACCTTATCTTTCAATCTTGGTATCACATATAGACAAGAAAATGCACGCACGATTGATAGTGCTTTGCCTGGCTATTTATACGCTTACAGTCACCTTGCCTCAGTTCCAGGTTTCTATGAACCACGTTACATGGTATTGCGTGTTGTTCTTTATCGCCTCCTATATCCGAAATTATGGATTGTTCCCAAGGCTTAGTACAAGAAATTGGGGGGGGCATAACTTTGTTGTGTATGGGACTTTCCATTGTCAGCGTGCTGTGTGTCGTATATTGTGACTCGCATTTTGGCAAGCAGACACCACCATATAAATATGTGAGTCCAAGTGGAATCTGTGCGGTGTTGACATCAGTCTCTTCGTTCATGTTTTTCAAAGACTTGAAGATAAAGAACTATAAATTCATTAATGTGGTTGCGGCTAGCACCTTTGGCGTATTGCTGATTCATGACAACTGTGCTATCATGCGTCAATGGCTTTGGCAGGAGTTAGTCAATGTAAAGGCAATTTATTCATTGGCAATTTCATCAGCCATGTTGCAGATGGTATCGGTGGTTCTTGCTGTATTCATCATTTGCATTCTCTTGGATATGTTGCGTAAGCGTACCATCGAGAGATGGATTCTCAATCAAATCAATAAGAAATTATGAAGATTAATATAGTGATCCCTTGCTACAATGAGCAAGAGGTTTTGAACAAGACCATAGAGGTATTGGTCAAGTTGTCAGAAAAAATCAAGCAAGAGACAGGTGTGGATACACAACTTTTGCTTGTTGATGATGGCAGTAAGGACAAAACTTGGGCTATGATTAAGGAGGCTGCTGAGGCTCGCTCCTTTGTCAGCGGCATCAAGCTATCCCATAATAGGGGACATCAAAATGCTCTTTGGGCAGGTATGGAAGCCTCGATAGATCATTGCGATGCTATGGTCAGCATTGATGCCGATTTGCAGGATGATGAGAATGTCATCCTTGATATGGTAAAGCAACTCAAGGAGGGGAAAGATATCATATATGGTGTAAGAAAGGAGCGCAAGACAGATACCTTCTTCAAAAGATTTACAGCGCAGGCTTTTTATAAGATTATGCAGATGGCGGATAAGGAAGTGATATACAATCATGCGGATTTTCGTATGATGAGCAATCGTACATTGAAGGCCTTGATGCAATATCCTGAGCGAAATCTGTTCCTGCGTGCCATTGTGCGAGAGTTAGGCTTCAAGGAAGGCTATGTGTATTATGATAGAAAGGCTCGTGAGGCAGGAGAGTCCAAGTATCCATTGAAGAAGATGCTTGCTTTCAGCATTGATGGCATCACTTCCTTCTCAGTGGCTCCATTGAAGTTCATCACTTTTATTGGTTTGGCAATGACGTTTGTTGCCATGGTTATGATAGTCTTTGCCTTGGTGGAGCATTTTAAGGGAGAGACAATTCAAGGTTGGACTTCCATGTTGGTTTCTATGTGGTTTATTGGTGGAATCATTACAACAGGAGTCGGCATTACGGGATTATATATAGGTAAGATATATACGGAGGTGAAACGCCGCCCACGATATTTTATCGAGGAAAGAGTATAAATCAAATTTAAAGTAAATTATAATGGCATTAAGACTGTTTTCAGACGTAAAATTCAAATTAGTAATCCTGCTTATATCAGTGCTCTATTCACTGAATTTTTTGTTTTGGAATGTAGATTTAGTGGATAATTTCTATTGGATAAATAGAACGTCTTTCTATCAGATGGATTTCATGAATATTCTGTCTGATTTCGTATGCAAGCTATGGCTTGCTATATTCGGTAAAACTGTTTTGGCATTGCGACTATTGGGATGGATCTTTTATACAAGTGCGATGACAATGATGTATGTTTGCTTGCAGACAAAAGAACAGATGCGTAATAACTTGTATTTCCTAGCTTGTGGATTCGTTTTTTTAGCTGCAGGCACACAAAGAATGTTTACTCCAGATTCTCCATCAGTATTTTGTTTGGCAATAGCGTCTGTTTGTTTGGTGAAATATTACCAGCGTCAGTATAGTTCTTTATATTATTGCTTGGCTGTTGTAGGAGCCTTGGCGACTTCTTTCAGATTCCCAAATATTCTGTTATTTCCTTTTGGGATTGCTTTGGCAGTATTCTATGATATTTATTCCAACAGAATCTCTATAAAAGTAATTCTACGACGTGTCATATTGTCAATTGTCCTCTTTGGCGTACTTTATTCATTTTTGGTGATGCTTTTGTCAGGAAGAACAGACTTGTTGGCATTTGCTTTGGATGGAGTCTTAAAGCACAAAGTTGGACCTTCTCATAATTTGGGGCATTTGATATCAATGTATAAAAGTACCTATTTTTGGCAGTTGTCTAACTGTGCCAACCTTTTCTTGATGTTCTATGTTGTTAAGAGAATTATTCATGTGACTCGTCAAAAATGGATAAGTATATTGGCTGCGCCAATTATTATAATAGTCTTGATAAAGCACTCAGTATATACAGCTGAGATTTATCCGTCATTTTGGGGATTATGGGTCATTTTGAGTATTTTGTTTTTGGAGTATAAATCTAAAGAAGTTGCGGAAAAAATGGCCTATGTGTCATTCATCTTGTTATCTTTTATTAGCATTGCCGGTTCTGATTGTGGCATTATGAAGTTGATGCCATATTGTGCAGCTGTAACTCCGATTTGTCTGTGCTGGAATAGAAAAGCGGGGGGCCAAAATACGTGTGTCAGCTATATGATGACAATTTTGCTTCTTGCATCGATAGTCATTAATATGCTGGATATGCGTAAGTATTCTGCAAAATTGGATAATCCGTGTTTGTTATATTTAAGAATTGATGAAAACCAGAAAAATGACTATCAAATCATCTTGAAAGATATCAAGCAATATGGAAATGAAGGCAATAATATATATTATGGAATGAGATACGGACATACAATGTATGCCTTAACTCATTGCGTACCGCAGTATTATAGCTCATTTTGGATGTTTAAGGATGATTATTCTGAATTGTCAACGGTTACAGGACTCATGAAGGATAACCCAAAAATGGTCTTGTTTGATTTTACAAAATCCAATTCTGATTTTTTTAAGAATCATGGTTTGGCGGTTGTTGCGAAAACAAAATATAGTAATGTTTATAAGACAAAAAAATAAGAATATCGTACAGAATGTCACAAAATACACAAACAAGTAACAAACGAATAGCCAAGAACACATTGTATCTCTATTTGCGAATGTTCATATCGTTAGCTCTTTCTTTAGTGACTGGGCGAGTGGTGCTTCGCACATTGGGAGTAGATGACTATGGTATCAATGCCGTGGTTGGAGGCGTGGTAGGTATGTTTGGAGTCATACAGGTTTGTATGATTGGTGCTACCTCTCGTTTTATCACCTTTGAGCTAGGACGGGGAGATGAGAAGCGATTGAAAGATACTTTCTCTACTACATTGACGATTCATATCGTTATAGCTTTGATTCTCTTTGTCATATTGGAAACTGTAGGATTATGGATGGTCAATTATAAACTGGTGATACCTGAAGGGCGTATGTTTGCAGCCAACTGTGTATATCAGTTTAGCATTATCTCCTTGATGTTGGGTGTAACGCAAACTCCTTACAGTTCAGCCATCGTAGCTCATGAAAAAATGGACATCTATGCCTATTTTGACATTTTGAACACAGTGCTAAAATTGGTCATCATATATTTGCTCTTAATTGGCAATATGGATAAGTTGATACTGTATAGTATTTTGACTTTCTGTGTGTCAACATTGATGATAGCACTCAATAGAATCTATTGTGTTCGCCATTTTCCAGAAACACGATACCATTTCATTTGGGATAAGTCTCTCTTAAAACCAATTTTTGCTTTTTCTGGATGGGATATTTTGGGCAATGTGGCAGTGATGGCTAGAGGCGAAGGTGTAACTCTGCTCATCAATATGTTTTTCGGTACAGCCCTAAATGCGGCGGCAGGTATAGCTAATACTGTCACAAGTGCAGTTGGTGGATTTTCTGGTAATATCATCATGGCTGTGAAACCGCAAATCATTAAAAGGTATGCTGATGGCGAGTATGACGCAATGATTAAGTTTACTCATGAGGGAACCATCCTTTGTTTTGCCTTGATGACTTGCTTGTCAATACCTTTAATGTCAGAGATTCATTTTGTATTGAATCTTTGGTTAGGAATGGTTCCTGATTATGCCTGTATATTTACCAACTTGATATTGCTCTTTAGTATTATCGGTTGTATGGGCAGCATAGTGATGAATATTGTTCATGCTACAGGAAGGATTAAGAAAACAAGTCTTACCAATGGATGCATATATATAATGGTAATCCCGATTACCTATATCGCTTATAAGTGTGGGGCTCCAGCATGGATTCCGTTTGCTTACAATGCTTTTGCCTTGTTTTTAGGAACGATGTGTAATATTTATTATATGACAACTTACATTCCTAATCTCAGTACCATTGGCTATTTTAAGCATACCGTTGTTCCTTGTTTTTTGCTTTTTGCTGTTGTCGGCATTCCTGTACTACTTTTGCATTCATATATGGAAGAGGGATGGCTTCGTTTAATCCTGTCGATAGTAATCACTGTTTTCTTGACCGGAATAATCAGCTTCAAATTCTTGATTGGCAAGGAATTGAGAGAAATGATGATCATTAAAATTAAGGAAAAAATTACAGGTAGAAGATAATGAATAATCTTGTTTCAATAATTGTTGCGGTATGGAATGTTGAACCATACCTAAGGCGAAGTTTGGATAGTATTCTATCTCAGACATATCCTTATTTAGAGGTGATTTTGGTGGATGATGGCAGTCCTGATAATAGTGGTAAAATCTGCGATGAATATGCTGCTAAAGATGAGCGAATAAAAGTGATTCATCAAAAAAATCAAGGGGTGAGCGTTGCAAGACAGGTTGGTCTTGATGCTGCAACTGGTGATTATGTGATTCACTTTGATTCAGACGATTACGCTGAGTCAGACATGATAGAGTGCCTTGTGTCAGAGGCGGAGCGAAGTAAGGCGGATATGGTGACATGCAATTATTTTACTGTCGATGGTTGGGTAAAACGTTGTCAACATCATGGACATGATGATCTTTTGCAAAAGATGTTTTACAAGAAAGTGGTGATTAGCTTATGTAACACTTTGATAAGGCATAAGTTTATTATAGAGAACCATGTAGCTTTCTATCCATCTTGGTTGTCTCATTCTGAAGATATGCTCTTTCTTTTTCGTTGTGTATGTGCAGGTGCGGTTGCAGTATATTTGGACAAAGCCTTTTATCATTATATAATAAGAGGGGATAGTTTGGTAACTACTCGTTCTAAGAATAGCTTCCATTCTAATGTAACTTTAATAGAGGAATTGGAAAAAATGGTAAATGCTAAAGACTATGATGATTTGTTTCAGTTTAAGCGATATACTTTAATCTATGCCTATGAGAGTCGATATTGGAAAGAAATGAAAGGTCTATTCCCAGATATTCGTCATCGCTTAATCGGGGAGGGCAATTCGGACAGATATAGTATCGAATCTCAACTGGCTCGTTGCATGAAATATCCTCCTTGTCTAGTATGGATAGAAGCAAAAATTCATAAATATGCTATGTTATTTGTTGGAAAAATAGTACATCATCATGAACATAATTAAGAAAATCTTTAATCGCTTGAAGGCTGAGTGCATTTGGGCGAAAATGGGATTCTACACACGATTTGTATATTATCGTAGAAATCCGTCACTCGTGTATAAGCCTTCTCATGTGGGGGGGGCAAATATCAGACTTTTGTGATTTGGCTGTAGTATCTTTCAATAATTCAAAGGTCGTTGAGTACCAGATAAGGTCGCTCAATAAATTCTTCAACTATCCTTTTCGTTACACGGTATATGATAACTCTACAAAAGATGACGTGTCAGCAGAGATACTGGCTATTTGCAGAAAGTATGAAGTCGGGTATGTGAAACTTCCAAGACAAGAGTTCTTGCCAAAAGGTTGGGGAAGTTATTCGCATGGAATAGCTTGTAACTATCTATTCCGGAAGTTTGTGAAATTTGGTGGTGCCAAGTATTTTATGCTCCTTGATCATGACCTATTCTTGGTAGATGATTTTGATATTTCAAAGAAACTAGAAGCGCAGTTCTTTTATGGAACAAGGCATGGCAAGAAGCTTTGGCCTGGTCTTTGGGCAATGCCGATGGAAAAATTGCTGAAAAAAGGAGTTGATTTCCGTCCGTCCTTGCATTTGCATGGTGATACGGGTGCTTGTAATTATTACCGTTACTTCAAGGGCTTGGATTGGAGTCAGTATCAGATAGTGAAGGATGTTCATTGTTTTTTGGATGACAAGGATGATGATATTTTCCGAAACGGCTATTCTATGATGGATAACCGTTGGCTCCATTGCTGGAATGCCTCAGACTATATGGGTAAGGGTGTCGATAACAAGATGCGCAGAATCTATAAAATGTTGGAAGAAAAACTTAAGTAGGTGGGGGTGTGCAAAGGCACTCGTGAGACTAAGACATATGCTCATTTTTCGGTAAGAATTACCGAACACTTACGCTAAAATAGATGTAATTGCTAACTGTACTGCTGATATTACAAACAATTTTGTTTAAGCAGCAAAGATGCGCAGAATACGTATTGTTAGTTAATTTATAATTATGACTACAAAGGAAGCCTTAAGTAGGGATTGAGCAAGTTGGCACGTCTTTATAGCATTGATGAATATGATATTATCGAGGGAAACTAGGAACAAGTAAACTTGGCTTATGCTTTCCTTCGAGATGGAATATCCAATCTTGAAGAGGTGGCTCATTTCCAACAAATCGTGAAAAACTATTTAATGATGTGTGATGAACTTGAAAAAATCGGATAATATAATGTAAAGGCATATCAAATATATGATAAAGGCTTAAGTGAGTTATGGTATTCAATGAGTGAAGCATGTAGCCTTCAAATTCAATAAAGTTTATAGTTATGATTAAATTGTCACAAGAGGTAAAGCGTGCCGTTTTTAATAAAATAGTTTCCATAGGTAATTTCTATGGAAAATATGCAGATGGTACATACGCAAACGATGACTTGAACGTGGTCAACTTTCTAAAGCAAATATGGGATTTACCTGCAATGAAATCCGAAGACCCACGTTTTCGCAATGCCGAGGCAGATGCCATTCAGCATTTGATAAACAATGACGATTGGGATACGCAATACGTATATGAAAAGCGTTTTAATTTGCTTGCAGGCGACCAAAAGTATTTTGTCAAGTTTGTTGAGCTTGTGGTGTCACCATTTGTAAGACACAATAGGGAGGAGATGGAGGAGTATGTCAATGCTATCAATGACTGCCTACGTCCTGCTACTTGTGAACTTGCAATTTATGATTATTTTAAAGATGAGCCTGTTTATAGGATACAAGAAGGACTAGGACACTCGAAGTTGCCAATAGACATGCTGCCCAATGAAATAAAGATATATGTTGATTCTACGCCAGAAAATTATCCGTCTTTTAGATTAAACCAAAGTCCATGGGACGATTTTGGATATAAGACTCGCTATGATCTTTATTACTATAGTGACTTGCAAGATTGGAAGTATATAGGTGAAGTGAAGATAATGAAGAAAGGAGAAAAGATAACTTATGGGCATCTTCCAACTCAGTTTGACACTCTAACTAATGAATATTGTTCACTAGGTCAAGATCTTTCATATTACCGCAATATGAAAAAATATTTAGGCGACAGGTATAAAGATGTGTTGTATGCTTTAATGGATTCTGCTTGCTTTAGTTTGATTGCCGATAAGTTCCAATCTGATTCTGTTTTTAGAGTGTCTTTGCTAAGAGAAAGAAAAGCGGATAGGGCTTTACAATTTGCTCAATATGAATTGGCTGGATATGATTACAAGCAAGATTGCTCGTTTGTGTTTAGGGCAGAAATGCCATATTATAAAGGGCATTACTTTAATGTCAAGTTTAATTTTGGCAGTGTTTATCGAGAAGATAATTTGAATAGAATTATTGCCGTTATAGGAAATAATGGTGTCGGTAAGACGAGCTTGTTAAGCCAAATGGCAGAAGCTTTAATAAAAGGGGATGATACCCGTTTCAATCCTCAAGTTCCTATTTTTTCAAAAGTGATTGCTACGTCATATAGCATATTTGATGATTTTTGCAAGATACAAGGAACGTCCTTCAACTATGTCTATTGTGGAATGCAAACAGAGAAACATCGCTTAATGGATGAAGAAGAACTTGCGGCTCGTAGAAGAATGTCTATTGAATTGATAAAGAACAAAGATTTTGGAAATAAAACTTTGAAAAGATATCTACAAAGACTTATTGCTGTGGATTTACTGAATCAAATGTTTGACTCAGATGGTAAATTTTCAGAAGAAAAATATCAATCGGTTCATGAGTGGCTTAGTTCTGGACAAACGATGTTGATGAATCTTGTTATAGAAATACTAGCTCACGTCCGTCAAAATACACTGATATTGATTGATGAACCAGAAGTGCATTTGCATCCGCAAGGTATTACAGAAATAGTAAGAATGATAGATAGTATTTGCAAAGATTATAATTCATGTTGTTTGATGGCAACTCACTCTCCTGTTGTAATTCAAGAACTTCTTTCTCGCAATGTGATAGTTATGGATAGAGAGCAAGATGGATCGCCTCTTGTCCGCCCTATGCGCTTAGAGTCTATGGGCGAAAATCTCACGACCATTACTCAGGATATATTCGGAAGGAATAATAAAGTTCCGCTTTATGTAGATAAATTACGAGAATTGGTTGACTCACATAATAGCATTGAAGACGTTTTGAAAGAAGTCCAAAATAATGATGTTCCTGTAAGTATGTCAATGTTCCTTATGTTGGACAAAATGTTTGCAGAAAAATGATAAATTTTAAGTTAGATTCAATTGAGCCTTTTGAAGAATACAAAAGCGCAGTTAAGCGAAAAAACGCCTCTTCTGAGAAGGATGAACTTTTAGGAATAGAGAAAGTAATTAAGGAATGCTATTCTGATTATCAGCAGAAAATTGTTTGCAATTCTCTTGAAACATTGCTGCCTTCAACTGTTGCACAGCAACACAAGCAGGTGTTGTTAGGACTGTATTCTTCTAAAGCATTAATCATAAAGAATTTTCGGGAAAGATTTTTCGCTCAAAATCCCCAAACGTACAATAATCTTTGTCCATATTGTACTTTAAATGAGTCTGGTACAATAGAGCATATATTGCCAAAAGAAAAATATCCAGAATTTGCAGTTGATACTTTGAATCTTATACCAGCTTGTAGTAATTGTAATGAGAAAAAAAATGAAAAGATAGTAGATGATAGCGGCAAGAAAACTACCATCAATTTTTATATAGACCAACTTCCGCATTCTCAATATCTGTTTGTTGATTTTACAATTATTGATGGTAATATAAAAGCTACTTATAAGTTGGATAACCCAAGAGGTTTGGTGGAAGCAGAAATGTTCTCATTGATACAACGACACTTTAAGCAATATGATTTATTGAATAGGTTTAATACCAAAGCTATACAAGAAATTTCGGAACTTAAGAACCTATATGCTGTTGAAGAATTTGACAATGAGGAAGAATATGCTATTTTTGCTGATAAACAACTGAAAAAGTTGAATTTGGACAAAGCTTCTTTCGGCGTGAATCATTGGAAGTTGATTTTGTTTTTGTCTGCAGCAACCAGTGAGGTGTTTAAAAAGTACATATTAAGTTTGTAACCTTTATTATAGTCGCATTGTAAACGTCTAATTTTGTCGGTTTCAAGAATAAATATAAAAATGCCATGACGATTATCGTCATGGCACACCCTAAAAAACTTTGTGACAATCTTACCCTGTCACAATGGGCATCTTCTCTAAAGCGGAGAGAATGCTAAGGTTTTAACCTCTTGGTGGAAATGGGTCGTTTCCGTGTGAATCTCGCTCTCTGATTCTGCCGTGACTGTCATGAATAAACAATTCTGATTTTTGATTCCTTGAAATGTTGCGAGCTGCGTCTATGGCATCACGCTGGCGGTCAAAAATCTGGGTGTATTTTGAGTTTCCTTCACCCTTGATTCCCCATTTGTCACCTGTTGGGACTACATGTTGTTTTTTCCCCATAATTAACACCTCCTTTCTGTGCTAGGATTTAGACACATATGTCTCAACACATAATATGCATAAACAAAATTCGTACCATGTGTAAAATATGAACAAGTGTATATGCCATTAATTTTGAGGAAAAGTGCAAGGTGACATATTGTCATTTAAACCTAATGATTCTGTCATTATGGCTGTAATCCTATTAAATGGCAGAATAAAGAATAATTTCAAAATGAATAATATTTTTAGACGTGCCAGTAATGTAGCCCATTACTTGGCAAAGGCTTTACCTACCGATTGGTATTGGTTGAAGCGGAGTGTGAAGAATTCCATGTTGTACCGAGGCGAGGAGTATTTGGCTAATCGCCTGCTCATCATGGGACATAGTGTGGAGAAAGGAATTACGATGCCCAACCGACGATATGGATTTGGGTATGGTGTGGTTCGCTTGCTCATATCCTTGTGTCAAGAGTATCGTGCCCAATATGGCTCGGAGAAAGAGGCGTTTCAAATCGCATTGGATGATTTGCGAGAATACTTGCAGATACATCAAGAGGCGAATTTTGAGTTGCCTGAAGACATCGAAGAGGGGATAAGGAAGTTGATGGCTTTCAAGACTGGAACGGAAGTCGATTGCAAGATGGTGACGAAAGAGGAGTTCTTCGCTTACTCTGATTTTGCCTCTTTTGCTCACTCTCGCCATACAAGCCGTTGGTTCTCTGATGAAGAGATTTCTGATGACACCATCGAGAGTGTGATAGAGTTGGCTAATACAGCTCCCTCTGCTTGCAATCGCCAGAGCGTGCGAGTGAAATGTGTGTCTGGTGAAAAGAAGAATGAGATTCTGGGCTTACAGAATGGTAATCGTGGGTTTGGTGAAAAAATCAACAAGTTGCTTGTTGTGACGTTCCTTCAACCATCATGGGAGTATGACATACAAAGTGCAGGATACCTAGATGCTGGTATCTATACTATGAATATCTTGTATGCCTTGCATTATCACCAGCTCTGTGCTTGTACGCTCAATGCTCATTTCGAGGTGAAGAACATATCCAAAGTACAGCAAATATTGAATTTGAGTCCTTTGGAGGTTCCTACTGTCTTTATTGGCGTGGGGAAACCTATGGAGAAGATGATGATAGCAAAGAGTGAACGAATTGGAGTGGAGAGTGTTCTGAAATTTATAGGTTGATGATTAACTAGATTGACAGAAATGAGAATTCTTTTTTATATGCCAGTGGTCTATGGCTCTATTGAAGATAGAATCGCATGGGTGAAAAGTAAGAAAATGAGAGGCGAGTTGATCTATAATATCGTTGATACTGAAAAACTAGGATGCGAAGTCTTGGCTTCTCCAACGAAATGCTATGGTATTGCAGATAAAAGATTGTATATTTATAATACCTTCAAGTTTTTGTGTTTGTTGGCGAAATATGACATCATATATACTCCTTATTTCCAAGGTATAGAATGGCTCATTTATTTGAGAGCATTGGGATTATTCCGAAAAAGAATTGTGGTATGGCATCATAACCCGATAGAACGTCAACGGAAATTTTGGGGACGCCTGAAACAAAAGATGTTTTTCTGTGGATGCGACACTTTGTTGTTCTTTACTGATGAACTTAAAAAGCTGAGCTTGGATCAAGGGTGTCCTGCGGATAAATTGCATGTGATAGATTGGGGACCTGATATGGCTTATTTTGATATGATACGTCCTCAATATGCAGAGTGTAAAGGAAACTATTTAATGTCGGGAAGCGATTCACGTGACTTTGATTCCGCAATGGAGGCTTTTGTTTCTTTGCCCAACGTGGAGTTTGATGTTTGTCCACCTTCTGACGAACTTTATGAGAAGTATCAAGGTGCATCGGAAAACACCCACCTGTTTAAGTTTGAGAAAAACAACAAAGGCTATGAGAAAATAGCACAAAAAACTGCAGATTGCAAGGCGGTCATCATTATCACCAAACCAGTTTCAGGTCGCAAACTTCCTTCTGGTCTTACCTCCATCTGTGAGGCGGTGGCATTGGGAAAGCCTTGCATCATTACCGACAATCCTTATTTCAGTGATAAAATGCGTAATGCTGGCTTTGCCATCTTTGTAAAGGTGGGTGATGTAGAAGGCATAAAACGAGCTATTAGAACGTTGGAGGAAAATCCAGCACTTCGTTCGGAAATGTCTGATGCGGCATTGGCATACGCCCGTAAATATAGCTCAGAGAATACGGCAAAACAATTGGTAGAAATTTTCAAAACCGTAATGAAAATATGAAATCTTTATTGGAAAATATAGCAATGTGCTTCTATCGTAACTTTAAGCGAATAGAACGTAAGGCAGAGTGGTTGGATTATCAAAACCTTAGAAGACAGTTTAAATCAATTGGCGCAACATCCATTTTCCCATTTATGGATTATGAAGTGTTGGGGCCTGAATATATAGAAATTGGTGAAGGATGTGGCTTTGGTCGCCGTCTTAGATTGTGTGCTTATAATAATTATGTAAATCAATCTTTTACTCCTAAATTATCTATTGGAAATGGTGTTCATATAGGTAATGATTGCCATATTGGTTGTATTGATAGCATAAAAATTGGAGATGGAGTTTTGATGGCGAGCCGCATTACCATTTTGGATCATTTTCATGGTAGTATAACTCGACAGGACTTCTTTACCCCCCCCATCTAAGCGACCTTTGTCATGCAAGCCTGTTGTGATAGGAAAAAATGTTTGGATTGGGGAAGGCGTGGCTATTATGCCAGGTGTTACCCTTGGTGATAATGTCATCGTTGGTGCCAATGCTGTGGTAACACATAGCTTTCCCGATAATGTGGTTATTGCAGGTGTCCCTGCAAAGATAATAAAATTTTTAGATAGTGATGATAATAAAAGGATTGGTTAGTATCGTTACTCCATGCTACAATGGGGAAAAACTGATACATAGATTGTTGGACTCTGTGCTTAGGCAAGATTACCCACAGATAGAAATGATTGTCGTGGATGATGGTTCAAAAGATCAAACACGTTCAGTTGTGAAAGGGTATGTTGATGCTTTTGAAAATAAGGGATATACATTAAAGTATGTATATCAAGATAATGCTGGACAGGCAGCTGCAATCAACAAGGCTCTCCCTCAGGTGAAGGGTGAATACTTGATATGGCCTGATGCGGATGATTTCTATCTTGTTGATAATTCCATTTCTATCATGGTGCATACTTTGGAGAGTTTGGATGAGTCTTATGCTACTGTTAGATGCTGGGAAAACTTTATTGATGAAGAATCTTTGAAGGTTGTTTCGGAGAATCATTACAATCCATCGAAGGAACATTTGTTTGAGGAGTATTTTACTGGAAAAGAAACCGTTGCGGTAACAGGAACTCACATGGTAAGGATGGAATGTTTTGATAAGGTGAATCCTATGCGCCATATTTATGATAAGCGTCAACCTCAGAATTTCCAGATGCTTCTGCCTTTAAATTATAGTTATAAAATCCATACGATTTGCCAAACCTTATTTGGGCGACTTATTAGGATAAATTCTCACTCTCGATGTGAGGAGTCTTATGAAAAGCATATTGATGATGCACAAGGATACAAAGAAATTATGGATCATACGTTCGCTTCGATTGCGGCGATGACTCCAGAAGACAGAGATAGATGTTTGCGTTTGAGCGCAATCTATAGTTTGTCGGGAAAACTCTATTATTCCTTGAAATATGGTAGGGTTAGAGAAGCGAGATCTTATGCCAAGGAAATGAGAGAACTCGAAGTGCCAGAAACAACGGCAGGCAAGATTCGTTTGGTATTAGTATCATGTCCTCCATTGTTGAAATTGTTTGATAAAATTGTTGACCGATTGAGAAAGTAATAAATATGAAAAGATTAAATTCGATGTTATTGGCACTGGCAAAGCCAGTACTATGTTTATTTCCATTGTTCTTTTGGAGTTTTTTCCTTCAAAGTCCCATATTGATTAGTTTTGCCAGAAGTGCTCCATTGAGAGCTTTGCTGATGTTTGTTAATGTTGGTGATGGCGCTACTAGTGATTTGTATTTTGCCTTGTTGCTAGCATTGCTCATAGTATATCTATGTTATGCTATATCTATATGGTCGAAAAAGGCTGCACTTGGTTTTAGGTGTATCATATATTTTATATTGGTAACATCCTTTATCGCAAGAAAATTCCTCTTGGTAGAGTTTGGATTGCAATTGACCCCTTCCACGTTTTCTCTTTTGCAGGAAACTAATGGACATGAAGTTTCTGGTTTCTTGGATATTTTCATCTTGTCCAAGATTGGTCTCAAATATCTATTGATTGCCATCGGATTATACTTGATAGTTTTTGCTTCTGATATGTTGTTTGTCAGAAAAATGATAGCAACTAAATGTTCGGAGAAAATGAAACTTGTTTTTGGAGGCATCATTGGTTTGGTATTCGTAATGTGTGTTCCTGCTATTCGGGGGGGGGTATGAACAGCTCATGCAAATTCCTGGGGGACAATCTACGTTTTCAGCAATACAATGCACTTTGCTAAAACTGTCTAAAACATCAGAAGAAAGTCACTCTTATTGGGATAAGATACAAACCATCAATCAAGAAAAAGGCGTTGCTTCTTGCTCGGAAGATACCATCAATGTGGTGTTTGTGTTGGGAGAGTCTTTTATCAAGGCACATTCCTCATTGTATGGCTATCCTTTGAAAACTATGCCAAATATGGAAAAGGAGAAGGAAAAAGGTAATCTATTTGTATTTGAAGATTTGGTTACTCCATATAATGGCACCTCCAATGCGATGAAGAACCTCTTTTGCTTGAACGATATGTCGCAGGGAGAAAAGTGGTATCAAAGCATCTATTGGCCTCAGTTGCTTAAAAAGGCTGGATATAAACTTTATCTTTGGGATAATCAAAAGAATTTTGATAAACATCATGGCAATACTTTCTATGAAATGTATTCGCATCAAGTTGTTAATGTATGCTATGACAAAATGAATGAGACTGCTTACGATTATGATGAGGATATAGTTGCGGATTTTAAGAAAAATGGATATGTCAATTATGGGAGCAAGAATTATGTATGGTTTCATTTGATGGGACAACACTTTGCTTTTGCAGATAAATGTCCTAACGACAAGAAAGTTTTTCAAATTAAAGACATCAAACGTACTGATGGGTATTTGACGAATGAAATGAAGCAAGTGATAGCTGACTATGATAATGCGATACACTATAATGATGAGGTGCTGAAAAGCATCATAAATCTGTTTAGAAATACAAATAGTGTCTTGGTCTTTATCTCTGATCATGGAGAAGAAGCTTACGATTATAGAGCAAAGACCAGTCGCCCAGCTATGGAAACAGGCTTGGAAAGTGAATATGCTCATTGTCAATATGATGTACCTTTGTTCGTTTGGTGCTCGGACCAATATTTGAAGAAGCATAAGGATGTTATAAAAGAATTGAAAAGCAGTAAAGGTCATTCTTCTATGTCTGATAAGATTGGCTACTCTATGTTAAGATTAGCTCAAGTAAAAACGAAATATTATCTTCCTCAAAGAGATATAACAAATATGAATTTTCAAAAAACAAAACGCACTATCTATTTGATGGGCGGTGAAAAATCTATGGATTATGATGTTGTCACTCATTATACCCATTTATAACGCATCCTCTTATCTTGCTTCTTGCCTAGACTCTCTTTTGTCCCAATCCTACCAAGATTTTGAATTAATCTTGGTGGATGATGGTAGTATGGATGACTCGCCTTCCATTTGCGATGAATATGCAGCAAAGGACGAGAGGATAAAGGTGTTACATGAGGCGCATCATGGTGTCGCTCATTCTCGGCAGGTGGGACTGGAAGTAACTCGTGGGGAATACATCCTCTATGTGGATGCAGATGACACGGTGGAGCCTGGTATGATTGTGGATATGTATCAAGAGGCTGTCACGAAAAAGGCTGACTTGGTCATCTGTGACTATCGGGAACTGACCCATGAGGGGGAAGTGTATCGCAAGCAAGAGCCGACTTCGCTTGATGGCGTGGCGGTGTTGGAAGACATCCTTGATGGCAAACTCTATGGGGCTTTGTGGAACAAGATGATGTGTAGGGAGTGGCTCCTGCGAACCAAGGCTGCGTTTCCACAGCAGTTGACGATGCGAGAAGACTTGGTTTTCCTAAGCCAATGTTTGCCATACGCCTCAAAGATAGCTTACATCCCCAAGGCTTACTATGGTTATGAACGGAGGAATACTTCTGCCTTGACGAGCCATTATGTCAATGAGTCGCCTGCCTACTATACCCAAGAATGCCTTTGGGTGGACTTGATCTTGCAGAACCAATTTCTGAAAGAGGCAACACGACAACGACTTGAACAATATCTGATGCAACTGGCTTATATCACCTTGCGCCGTGGCTTATTCGATAAGCACAAATGGTATGAGACATTTCTAAAACATCCAGAAATCTTATCCCTTGGAATGGGATACAAAAATAAAATCGTGAATTTTGCTATTCATGGGCATTTCGCTTTGGCAAGATTCATCCGTACACTTATCTCTCACTTGAAATTATGAAAATTGGAATATTGACGCAGCATTTCTTGCTGAACTATGGTGGTATCATCCAAAACTTTGCGCTCCAACAGGTGCTGCTGAAGTTGGGACACGATCCACTTACTTTCGAGCACGACACTTGTTATAGCAGAACGAGATGGTTCTTGCGCTCTGCCAAGCATGTCTTGAAGAACCACTCCTTGAAAGGACTTCCTGTTTATCCCACTTATCAGGGGCGTATCGGCAACAAGAATTTCATCAAGTTCGTACTGAAAAATATTCGTTCGGTGACGGTCAATGATTTTACACCCGACTTGACTCAGAAATATGGCTTGGATGCTTATGTCGTGGGAAGCGACCAAGTTTGGCGACCAGCCTTCAATCTGGGACCTCGCCTGGGCAATATGTTCTTGGACTTTGCAGGCGATGATGTGAAAAAAATCTCATACGCAGCCTCTTTTGGTTGCAAGGAATGGGAATACACGGAGGAGCAAGAGCGGATGTGTGGCAAGTTGGCGAAACGATTTGATGCCATCTCCGTTCGTGAGGCTTCGGGTGTCGATTTGTGCAAGGAGCACTTTGGGGTGGATGCCACTTTGGTGCTCGACCCAACCTTGCTGTTGAACAAGGAAGATTATGGCAAGGTCTGCAATGATGTGCCAAGAAAGGAGAAGCACATCTTTGTTTATTCCTTGGTGGTGAGCGAGGAAGTGCTTGCCGTGGCAGAGAAAGTGGTAGAGACGATCGACCTCCCGATCATTGTGAAACAGGCTGGTAGCAAGGTGAAGAAGGAAGACACGATAGAGGACTGGTTTGCTGAGTTCCGTGATGCCGATTATGTGGTCACGGACTCGTTTCATGGCATGGTGTTCTCCATCATTTTCAACAAACCTTTTGCCATCGTGATGAATCCGAGTGGCGGCAATGATCGCTACATTTCCTTGCTGTCGCAGTTGGGCTTGATGGAGCGAATCGTGAGTGCTGAGTTGCAACCAGTCTTTTCGGCTATTGACTGGAGTGATGTCAATCATCGATTGACGGAACTGCGGAAGGCAAGTTTTGAATTTTTGAAAACTAACTTAAAATAACATATATGACAGATAAACCTTTTATTTCGGTAGTCATACCTCTATATAATAAGGAGAAAAGCATCGCTCAAAGTTTGCAAAGTGTCTTGAACCAGAGTTACACTGACTTCGAAATAGTGGTCGTGGATGATGGTTCTACGGATAAGAGCGTGGAAATCGTGGAAGGTATTGAGGATGTAAGGCTCAAACTGTTCAAGCAACCTAATGCTGGACCGAGTAAGGCTCGCAATACAGGTGTTGGTCATGCCAGTGGAGAATGGATTGTTTTTCTGGATGCAGATGACGAGTTGCTCCCTAATGCTTTATCTATTTTCAAGGGTATCATTGTAGAACATCAAGATGTAGATATTATCGATTGCAATCGCTATGTGCGTATGGGGACGCAAGAGAAACTTGGGTATCATCCATTGGAGGGCTATATCAAGAATCCTTTCAAGAAGTGTTTCTATAGATTGGTGTCACCAGGAGAAGGGCGTGCTGCTTTCAGAAAGACCTTGTTGCAAAAGCATCCTTATAATGAGAAAATTAGACGATTTGAAGATGCGGAACTGCTCATCAGATTGTTTTCTGAGGCTAAGGTATATTCCTGTAAGAAAGCTACGATGATTGTGAATTGTGATTTCTCTGCCGCAAGTCATCCTCGCAAAGATGTGATGGAAGATTATTTTGCATATTTGGATTTCTCTAAAGGAGGTTTTTGGCGTAAGATGTGTGTGTATCGCACTTTCTTGGAGGAGCGAGAGCTTTATCCCGAATATGGAAAATCGCATTATTCCAAGATGTATAAGCGATATGATTGGTTGTTGATGTACAAACTATTGAACTGGTTTGGCAAATTCTTTAAATAAGTTTATCTGATGAGAGTTTTATGGATTGGTGGCTCTGGACTTTATGTTCCGAGCCATGCCTCCCAAGGAGGATATAACGGTGGTGGATGGGTCGCTTCCGTGCAAAAAGAGATTATGAAGTGTGAGAATATTACGCTTGGCATTTCTTTCTGCCAAGATGGTGAGCCAGAAAAAGTGATGCAAGATGGTGTGGCTTACTATCCTGTGCCCAATCATCGGAAGTCTCGCAAGGACAAAATCATTGACTTGTGGAAAATTCACGATGTGAAGCGAGACGAGGTGCTTTGGCCTTATTACGAGGAGAAGTTCAAGAAAGTGATAGATGACTTCAAGCCAGATGTCATCCACATCTTTGGTTCGGAGTTGTATCAAGGACTGGCTGCAAGGGTGACTGTCGATATTCCGACTATACTTCACATCCAGGGGCTCCTCTCTCTCTCTATATATATATACCTTCCACCATCGGTTTCGAAATGGCAGTATTATATGAGTGGAAAGGGGTTGAAGGGGAAGTATCATAACTATCAGTATCTTGCCTATTGGCATCGCAGTGTGTATCGTGAGAAGGCGATATTGAAGGCTGTGCCTCATGTAATCGGTCGTACTGATTGGGACAGGCAAGCCTTGGTGGTGTTGAATCCGAAGGCGCAATATCATTATGGTGGCGAGATTCTCCGTGACATCTTCTATGAGGAGAAGGAGAGAAAAATGCCTAGCAAGCCTGTCATCACCTCTACGATTTCTTTCCCTACCTACAAGGGGTATGATGTGATTTTAAAGGTAGCTGATATTCTGAAGAATGAGATGCATTTGGATT
>ERZ1023666.237-NODE-237-length-25261-cov-54.250853_pt1 | contig 25261 bp, 17 predicted proteins | sample MGYA00380341_ERZ1023666 | MGnify/ENA primary metagenome ERZ1023666 (study PRJEB33179, sample SAMN07448983) | human gut metagenome | biome: Human-gut; feature: Human associated habitat; material: Faeces | host: Homo sapiens | place: India: Bhopal | collected...
CCCATTTCTGGTGCCATTTCTTCTCGATTTCTCTGAAGTTGTATTCCATTGTTTTTATATTATTATTTTATTTCTTTTTCTTCTTGATAGAGGGTTTGCATCCTTGTCGTTTTAGAAATATTTTCTTTATTTTAACAAGGTGTAACCCCATTCATGCTGCAAAATTACATTTATTTTAGCACATAACAAAATAAAATGCAAGTTTTTTGTTTCTTTAAACAAACAATTCATCCATGTCACCTTATAGAGAGCAGTATTGACTTGCCAATTATCCTTTATACAATATTGCCCTCTACTAGGGCAACTTTTTGCCATCGCCAGGCACAAAACGACGCATGGTGCGACAAAATTATAAACAACTGTTTTCCACATAGTGGATAACCAATTGTCGATTTCTATTGCACACTACACTCCGTGATACTTAAATTGTTGATTATTAATCAGTTTAGTGGTGTGTAGTGTGGGCGTTGACACTACACTCACACTACACCACACTACACGCTTTGCTGCGACAAACCCCTTTTTATAAAGGTTTTCCACATATTTTTCAGCATGTTTTCGCCATTTTTGAACAGAGATAATAGGCAGGTCCCTTGTTGGTTCGCTTTCTCTCGCAATTCAGGAATTTCATGGCCTGTCCGATACGGATCTTGGTTCTGTGGTCGGCGATGAGCATCGGATACTGCTCCTGCAAAACCTTGAAGATTTCGGCTATGGTCATCCATCTTCCTTCTTCCTGATCCTTGGGCGTACGGAAGCAGGCTTTCAGCATGCCTTCTACATCGTCTGATTTAAAGAAGGGATAGTTGCGCTCCTGGATGCGGGCCACCTCTTCGTTGCAGAACCAGTAGGGCACCTTCTGCTCGGTCAGTTCATAGACAACCTGGGCGTACAGTTGCTCATAATCGATAGGCGAACCGTTGTCGATGTATTTGCCTGCCGGAATTCTGATGCAGATGAAGCGGCGGCTTCCCGTAGGGTCGCAGAGCGGATGCTCATCGTTGGTGGTAGCCAGGAACGAAGCATAGCGGATGCGGTCGTCCTGGCTCTTACCGAAGATGGGTCGGCCATTCACCTTCACCTTAGACAGGATCTGCTTCAGCCTGCCCTGCTGCGAAGGTCCCATGTTGGCAAACTCATCAACATTTACAAAAAGGTTGTGGGTGAGTGCCATCTCGGTATCAAACTTGTTGTTGAAGTTGATGTGGTCGAGGAAGTATTGGCGGAGTTCCTCTGGCAGCAATCGGTTGGCGAATGTACTTTTTCCGCATCCCTGCTTTCCGATGAATACCGGGGTTACCTCGTTGCCATGAAGCATGTCCATATGGAGCCAATGTGCCACGGCAGAGCGGAGCCAGGTGGCGCACCAGCCTAGCTGTTCGCTTGTGATGCCCGGGATTCTGCCGAAGAGTTCTGCCACATGGTTCTTACCATCCCAAACCGGCAACTTGTGGAGATAGAATTTGATAGGGTCGAAATCGATGATGGCTTTCGACTCGATGTACTCCTCGATGTCTTGCTTGGGCGATGACTTTCCGCCGATACCCAGTTTCTTGGCACGGCGTACGATGGAATTCAGATCTTCCTTGGTAAGGATGTTCCAGATAAGCGGAGCCTTGTCGACGCCTTCCTTTTCCTGCTTGTCATCGCCTTCCTTTTTCTGGAGGATGGCAAATTCTGTTTTGCCATTCAGCAGGTTGCGGCGGAACTCGTAGTTCTGCTCCAGAAAGCTTTCTACCAGGAAAATGGTTGAACCGATGTTCTCCACATTCTCATCAACATTCTCAACGTTCTCTACATTTTCTACCTTTGTCATAGAATTAATATTTTAAAAGATTAATAATAATGTTTCCCTCCTGTTCCTTTAGAATTTAAGATAGTGAAGTGTGGTGTAGTGTTCGTGTAGTGTCTGAAGCCACATTACACTCTTGTAACTATATATCTGATAGTTAGTTACAGAGATTTAGTGTAGTGTGAAGTAGAAACCGTCACTTCCCTGTTTCCCCATTCGCTGTCTTGGCTTCTTTTTCGGAGCCAGGATTTATTTCGTTTGCAAAGATTCTGCCAACGAGCGCAATGAAAGCTTGCTTTCAAATTGCCGAGTGCAGCAAATCTTATGCAAAGATAATGAATAAGAGGTGTGTTTTCCAAATATTCCCGCTTTTCCCGTTCCCGTTTTCTGCGGGATTGGGAAAAATCGGGGAGTAGCGTGGGAAAAGTTGCGGGAAATTCTTGTAGGTTTCAACAAAATATCTTATCTTTGCACTCGGAGATGATGAAATCTTCGTAGTATCAATTCTTAATTTCTCAAATGTAGATGGAACAGAATAATCTATTAGAACCAATCCCCGCATTTTGCTACGAGGTTTTTGACCGCCAGCTGCAGAACTTCTGCATGATGACGGAAGTAATGATTAATGGCTGGAACGACTATAGCACCCAGGAAATGATATTTGATATCAACTCTTTGTATATCAAGGCTTCCAGGCTATGCTATATGGCCGACCAGGACCTGGCGCTGCAACATGCCGATGTAACCCAGCAGCGAAAGAAGGAGAACCAGTATTTTCATAACCTGATGGAAGAACTGGTAATCAGAAAGCTTTCACAGTTTGTTTTTCTTGTCATCAATGAATTTAAGGAGGGTAAGCAGCTGGAAGGCCATGACTCACCTATGTTTACTTCTGAGATAAGCATCATCTTTCCACGTCTGTTCGATTTGTTTGCGATGGAGGGAATGTCTCCCGAAAAGATGCAGGAACTTAACCAGCTTATCCAATGCGTGGAGACTTGCCTATCCAGCGAGGTGCAGCTTACCCAATATCCGGAGGTGGAATTTGGAGAGAAGCTTTGGAATTTTCTCCGACTCTATGCCATGAGCTGCTATCTGCTGCTGCATTTCAGAAGAGTATGCCATGTTACCAGCAAGCCGCTGGCAAGCGATGTGGTGAGCCGACTCACCGAGATGAATGTACAGAAATATATGAGCGAAGCAGAGAGCAAGCACCAGATAGACCTTTATCTGGCCCGTCTGCAATACGAAAACGACGGAAAGCCGCTTGATGAGGCGCAATGGCTCAAGGCCCGGAGAGAGCTGAAGTCGCTGGTGCCTGAAAAGCTGGAACTCGCTTTTCTCAGCTATGCCGATAATGCGGGTAAAGTGGGGGCGGAAATTGCGAATATCGACTTTAACCCCGAGGAATTCATGATGCTGATAGATGCCTTGGCGAAATATCAGATTATCACTCACAAGCTTTTCGAACTCAACCATCCCGAGGAGCAGGAACATACGTTGCCCAACGAGGTTTTCAACCTGGTGGTGAAAGGCAGGGCGGTGGATTTGCAGGAACTGAAGAAATCCATTGCCAAGATGGCTGCCCTGGTGCAGAGAAAGAACCAGTGGTTCTGCGTATGGAGCGTGTTGAAGCATCTGAACCTGATAAGGGAAGACTGCGGCTTTGCCACCTTTGCCCATCAGATGATGAGCGATGAATGGTTGGGTAAATCGGGCTATGTGGAGTTTTCTGCCGATAATCTGAGCGATTATTCCCGATATTTCAACGAGTATGATTTTACGGAGTGGGACGAGGAGATGTTTCTGGAGAAGAAACAACTCTATGGCATGACGAAGTGGTCGCCTAAACTCTGCCAGAACTTCTCTTCGCTTTGCCGCAAGATGATGAAAAGCATCTGGGGCTACTCCTTCATGGGCTAGTATTTAGGCAGCGAGATGGTGAATTCCGACCATTTGTCTTTCTCGCTCTTTACGCTTATCCTGCCGCCATGGGCGTTGATTACCTGCAGCATGTAGTTAGACATTCCTCGTCGGCCAGGGCTGTGGTGGTTCTTATGTGGGTGGTGATTTTCCGTTTTTTTTTTAGGATTAATTGTCCTAAAAGTACTCGAAAATAGTTACACCAACTGGCTTTTTTGTTAAAATTGCTTTTGAAAAAAACAAGAAAATAAGTTGTGGAACACAAAAAAAACATAAACTACACCATAATATATGGCAGAAAAAAACAAAATCAAAAAATCATGTCTTAAAGTCAAATAATAAAGTTCTTGCATTCAATATAAAGCTAAATTTGCAGCAGCAATTAAGATTTTAAACCAATAAAAACAAAAAACAGATGAAGACAAAACTATTAAAGAACAACTACGTATTGCCTATGACTTTGTTTTGTTCTGCTTTGACATTTTCTCCATTGGGAGTTGCCTAGGCACATGCAACAACAAATGTTGTACAACAGGCAAAGACTGTGAAAGGTACAGTTGTAGATGAGACTGGTGAACCTGTAATTGGTGCCAGTGTCATGATAAAAGGTACTAGTGTGGGCTGCGCCACAGATTTGGATGGTAATTTTACGCTCCAGAATGTAAAGCCAGAACAGACACTTACCATTTCGTATATTGGCTATACAGCTCAAACGATAGCCATAGGTCAGAAAACAAACTTCAATGTGGTACTTAAACCAGACAACAAAGTTCTCAACGAAGTAGTTGTAGTAGGTTATGGAGCAATCACCAAACGCTCAGTGTCTACTTCCATGTCAACAGTAAAAGGCTCAAATATTGCCGAGATGCCAACATCCAACATCACCCAGAGCCTTTCTGGTTTATCCTCAGGTATTACCCTGCAGCAAACCAGTGGAGAACCGGGTGCAGCCCCTTCCATCCGCATCCGTGGTGCAGGTTCCATCAATAGTGGTAACGATCCACTTTACGTTATTGACGGTTATCCTACTACCGATTCTGAACTGTTCAACAATATCAACCCAAGTGATATTGAAGACATTCAAATTCTGAAGGATGCCGCATCATCTGCCATCTATGGTTCAAAAGCAGGTAACGGTGTCATCATCGTAACTACCAAGAAGGGCAAGGCTGGAAAACCGACGGTAAATTTCTCAACCCAAATTGGTGTAAGTCAGGCACAGACCCGTGTAGACGTACTTGATGCTAAAGACTATCTTGACATGATTATTGAGGCACGTACCAACAACGGTACTATCAGTAAATATCCAGAACTCACAAAACTCCGTGATTCCGGCAACTATTGCAATACCGATTGGCAAGACGCTATATTCCGCAATGCTCTCAACTATCGTGCCAACGCAACAGTCACCGGCGGTACAGATATGATAGCCTACAATTTCTCTGTAAATTACCAGAATGAAGATGGTATCCTGCTCAACTCTTTCTTTAAGAAGGTGAATGTCAAGGCTGGATTTGATGCCAAGTTGAGCAAATATGTAAAGATTGGTGCCAGTTTCTCTCCAAGCTATAACAAAAAGCGCAGTCAGCAGCCAACTGGCGTTAATACTGAAGATGTGAAAGGCGTCATCGCAGACGCACTCTCCTATCCACCTATCCTCCCAGTTTACCAAGCCAATGGTGACTATACGCAAATTTCACAGCATTATTCTGGCAAGAATGGAACACCAGACTATGGCTTGAATACACAGTTGCGCAACCCGGTCTGCAACCTGTTGGAGAACAACAATGACAGTTGGTCATTAAGAACGCTGACCAATGCATACATAGAGATAACTCCTATCAAGAACCTCACAATCCGTTCTACAGTAGATTTCTCTACCAATTCCACAAAGCTTGACTATTACCAGTCAGCTTATCTGCTCGGTTCTTCATACACAGGAAACAAATCTACACCTTTTCTCAAGTCAGTAGATGCTTACCGTGCTTCAGGTTTTGGCTATAATACATATTGGTCAACTACAGCCTCTTACAATTGGGACATCACAGATAAAATGAACCTCAATGCCGTAGCAGGTTACGACTTTGAATACAACAGTGCCTTCAACGTTCGTCAGGATGACCGTACTGATGCCGACAACCCAATCGCCTATCTGGGTACAAGCATCAAGAACGTAATGGGTGCAAATCTGTGGACTGGTTCTTCAAGTAACACAAATTATGTATTCGATGCCATGTTCGCACGACTCATATTCAATTATGACAGCAAGTACGTACTTTCTGGGTCCCTGCGTCGTGACCGTTCCAGCAAATTCGGTCCAGACAACCGTGCCGGACTCTTTTACTCAGCATCAGGAGCCTGGAACATCACTGAGGAATCATGGATGAAACCATTAACCTGGCTCAGCCTGGCTAAGGTGCGCGCAAGCTATGGTGTAACAGGAAATGACCAGATAGGAAGCAACTACGCATGGATTTCTACTATCAAGACCGACCACAACGTAGTATTCGGAACAAGTTCCATTCCTTCATATTATCCTGGAGGATATTCAAATCGTGAGCTTGGATGGGAAAAGAACAAGCAGTACGACCTCGGTATCGACCTGGCGTTCTTCAACCGCATCAATCTGAATGTAGACCTCTATAAACGTACGAGTGACATTGTAATGCCTGCCAATATTCCAAACTTCAATGGTATAGCAAGTTCTGTTTATATGAACTCCGGTCAGGTAGAGAACAAGGGTATTGAACTTTCTCTTAACGCAAAAGTATTACAAGGCGCATTCAACTGGGAAACTACCCTCAACTGGTCAATGAACAAGAACAAGATCCTTTCACTTGCCAATAACCAGACACAATTGGCAAACGGCAAGGCTGGTACAAAATGGGGCAATGTCATCAGAAACATCGTTGGTCGTCCTATGGGCGATATGTATATGCTCAAAGTGATTGGCACATACAACACAGAAGAAGATTTGCAGAAATATCCTAAGTTTGGAACAGAAGGTATCGGTGATCTCATCTTCGAAGATACCAATGGTGACAAGGTTGTCAATGCCAATGATTATCAGCATGTAGGTAATTATCAGCCTGATTTTACATATGGTTGGAACAATAAGTTCAGCTACAAGAACTTCGACTTGGCTGTAACAATCGATGGTCAGGTAGGTGGTAAGGTTATCTATGCCGCAGCACGTGCTTTCTCTCTTAACCGTTGGGACGACAACGTGCTCAAGGAATCTGGTATCGGCCGTTGGCAAAGTCCTGAAAATCCTGGTAATGGCAAATCACACAAGGCAGGTACTAACAACCTTGGTTCAAACATCCAGCCTTCAACCCGCTATCTTTATGATGCCGATTTTCTGCGCATCCGCAATGTGGCTCTGGGTTATACTCTGCCAACACAAATCTGCCGCTACATCGGTTTGCAGCGAGTTCGCTTCAGTGCAAACGTTCAGAACCTCGTTACATTCGACAAGTACCCAGGCTATTCTGTTGAGGCAAACTACAATGGTAATTCTGCTACCAACAATGGTGTAGACTTTGGTGGTTATCCTATCGCACGAGTAATGACATTTGGTATTAATGCAACATTCTAATAAGGAAATAAAATTATGAAAACAAAATATATAAATAACGTAATTCTCTCAGCATTGCTGGGAGGTTCGGCTATGGGATTCTCTGCTTGTAGCGATAGTTTCTTCAATCGCTATAATTCTGATGCCATGCAGATGGAGACCTATCTTACCAATGACAGCGAAATAGAAAACATCCTCTTGGATGCTTACTATTATCTGCGTACAGTACAGGAAAATGTGATCATGGTCAACGGACTTTGTACAGACGAAGCCTATGACTACAAGAAGAACAACCAGTCTGACTATATCAGCCTGAACGAGGGAACATGGGATGCTACCTCTGCCACCATCAATGATATCTGGAGTAACTGTTACAGCATGATTAACAGATGCAATAATGCTTTAGACAAGATTGATAATGTCAGCGAAAGCAATCGCAAACAGTTTGAGGGTGAAGCATGCTTTTTCAGAGCATACGCTTACTTTACACTTGTAAGACTCTACGGCCCTGTGCCATTGACACAGCATGTCATCTCAAACTATAATGAATTGTACAGCTACAATCGCAGTCCGAAGGAAGATATTTATGCCCTCATCAAAGAGGATCTTGCCAAAGCTACAGCCAATTTGCCACAGAGCTACAAAGAGGCCAGCAAGGCAGGTCGAGCTACTAGCATTGCAGCCAAGGTGCTGCTCGCTGATGTATATATGACATTGAAAGACTTCAACAGTGCAAAGACACAACTCAAGGAAGTCATTGACTATGCCAATCAGAATCCAGACAACCTTGGATTGCTTGATGACTATGCCAGCATATATGACTCAGAAAATCCAGTAAACAAGGAAATTATTCTGGCAGCACAGTTCAACAACGGTTCCACCCAGATTACCAACTATCTGATGCGCCGCTGCATCCCTGCTGTCACACCAAACAATCAACCTGCCTACGTTTACCCTGACGGAACAAAATCTACAATTCTTTGTTCTCAGGGAGTAAGTTGTCTGTTGATGACATGGGAGTTATATAATGCCCTGAGAAAGAATCCACAGGATAAGCGCTACACCCAGATGGTTTACGACAAGCTTTACGACACATCACAGACTAAGTCTAAACAGACCGACGAAGTGAATGTGACAGAAAATGGAGAGGCTTATACTCCTGCTACTCTCAAATACTTCGACACTCACAATCAGGGCTTGAAAGCTTGTACCAGTGGCTGTGACGATATCATCTACCGTTATGCCGATGTATTACTCATGTATGCAGAGTGTCTGAACGAAACATCTTCTGCCGATGAAGCTAAGACCTACCTCAACCAGGTTCGTAACCGAGCAGGAATCGATGGCACAACCGCAACAACTCAAGAAGAAATGCGACTCGCCATTGAAAACGAACGATATGTGGAGCTCTGCTTTGAAGGTCATCGCTGGTTCGACCTGGTTCGCACAGGACGTATAAATAAGGTAATGGAAGCTCATTTCAATCATCGTACACAAGGATTGTCTGCCACACAACAAGCCAATAACAACGGTATGGCTGTGAAAGATTGCGATGCAACAACAGGCACACCACTGGAGTGGCGCTGGAGTAAAATTACAGACGATATTCTCTTCCCGATTCCTTTTGATCAGCATCAGCTGACACAGAATTGGGAACAGAACAAAGGCTATTAATATCAAACCATTATGAAGAATAAAGCATTTATCGGAGCCATTGCTGCCTCGCTCGTGCCGGGGCAGGCAGCAATGGCACAAAACAAGGCTGTAAAGGCTACGGCCGACAGACCCAATATCATTTTCATCCTTGCCGATGATCTGGGATATGGCGATCTCTCCTGCTACGGCAGCAAGACTATCAAGACTCCAAACATTGATAAACTGGCTGCTACGGGTACTCGATTCAACCAGAGCTATGCCGGGTCAGGAATCAGTTCACCATCACGTTGTGCACTGATGACGGGTAAGAATACCGGCAATAGCCGTATCCGTGATAATATGTGCACAGCTGGAGGCATGACAGGTCTGAAAATAACCCCTGAAGGAGACACGACCATCGTTCGCAGAACAAGTCTGCAGCCGCAGGATACGACCATCGCTACGGTATTGCACGCTGCCGGCTACAAAACCTGTCTTGTCAACAAATGGCATCTGGATGGCTATGATCCAAAATCATCACCAATCTATCGTGGTTTTGACGAGTTCCACGGATGGCTGATCAGTACGGTTGAATCCAATTCACCTTACTATTATCCATACAACCGCTTCGATAACGACAAGCTCATCCACATCAAGGCAAATGAACACGATAAGCACATCAAACACAATACGGATATTTCGACCGATGATGCCATCAATTTCATCAAGCGAAACAAGAAGAATCCTTTCTTCCTCTATCTGGCTTTTGATGCGCCTCATGAACCCTATATCATCGACAACACCACATGGTATGATGATGAATCCTGGAGCATGAACGACAAGCGCTACGCTTCGCTTGTAACCCACATGGATGCTGCAATAGGCAGACTGCTCACCTATCTGGAAAAGAACAACTTACGTGAGAATACGCTCGTCATCTTTGCTTCAGATAACGGTGCTGCTGTTCAGGCTCCATTGAAGCTGTTCAACTGCAACGCAGGATTCCGTGGCCGTAAAGCCCAGCTCTACGAAGGTGGTATCAGAGTACCATTCATCGTGAACCAGCCAGGAAAGGTGCCGGTGCAGTCGCTGAACAACATCATCTATTTCCCGGATGTAATGCCTACGCTGGCAGCTCTTACGGGAGGAACACAATATCTTCCTCAGAACATCAACGGCATGAATATCCTGCCTTTGTTCTATGGTAAGCAGATTGATACAGACGACCGAGTTCTCTATTGGGAATTCCCAGGCAAGCAGCGTGCTGCCCGCCACGGTGACTGGAAGGCTGTTACCATCAAGCCAAACAAACCGCTGGAACTCTATAATCTTCGTGAGGATCCGGAAGAGAAGCATAATCTCGCCAAGAAGTATCCGGAAATGATAATCGGTTTTGACAAGGTGATGAAGGAAATGCGTACTCCATCAGATAACTGGCCACTACCAGAAGATGCAGAAAGTGGAAAATATTAATGACTGAGCCCACTTTAAAAAATCATTTTTGATATTTTTTCAAATGTAACCATCTGATAATCAAATGCCATTTTGTAGGAAAAAGAACCCAAAACTATTTTTTAAAGTGGACTCTTGTTTTTATATTAACATAAAACAACCTAAAAACAAACAAATGAAAAGAATATTTTTAAGTGCTTTTCTGTTGGTTTCCTTGAGCCTTTCTGCTCAGAATATAGATAGAAAGCAGGTAATAGAGAGGAATAATCCTCATGTAGTGACGATGGATTCGTTGAATTCTCTGTCTGTGGGTAATGGTGGCTTTGCCATGACTGTCGATGGAACAGGTCTTCAGTCTTTCCCTAAGTCTTATTCCAAGGGCATTCCTTTGGGTACGATGAGTGATTGGGGCTGGCATTCATTTGCCAATTCTGAGAATTATAAACCGGAAGAAAGTTGGCGTTATTATGATTATGGAAGAGGAAGAAAGGAGCCATACGCTACCCAGATTAAGGAAGATAAGAGAAAGAAGGCAGCAGGAGATTGGTATCGTGCCAATCCTCATCGTCTGCATTTGGGTACATTGGGACTTTCTCTGGGGGCTGATCCTAAGAATATACAGCAGGTTAACCAAATTTTGGACATGTGGGATGGAATGATTAAGAGCTGCTTTATTTATCATGGTCGTGCTTATCAGGTGGAGACCACTTGTCATCCTGAGCTGGATATGATTGCTGCTCACGTCCAGTCTAAAGGTTCTATTGCATTTGACATCCGTTTTGCTTATCCTACAGGTGGTCATTGTGATGATGCTTGCGATTGGAATAAAGATTATCTTCATTCCACAATGCTTGTTTCACAGGATAAGAATTCTGCCGTATTGAAACGAACTATCGATGAAACCGTCTATTTCGTGATGTTAAGATGGCAGGGTACAGCTAAACTCAAGCAGAAAGGCAAGAACTTCTATCAGCTGCAGTCAAAGTCTGCTGACTTGAAGTTGACCTGTGAATATGCAGAGCAGGTATCTTCTGTGAGCAAGACTTTTGTTGAGGTTGCGGATGCAGCCAAGGCTTATTGGAATCACTATTGGCAGAAAGGAGCGATTGTAGATTTCGGACAGTGTAAGGATCCTCGTGCTCAGGAGATGGAGCGTCGTGTCGTGTTGAGCCAATACCTGCTGGCTATTCAGGATGCAGGTGAAACTCCTCCTCAGGAAACCGGTCTTACCTATAATTCCTGGTTTGGCAAGTTCCATTTAGAGATGATTCTCTGGCATCAGGCACAATTTGCCTTGTGGGGACATCCTGAATTGTTGGAGCGTTCTTTATCCTGGTATTTTAAGGCTGAGCCGAATGCCCGCAAGATTGCCCAGCGACAGGGATTCAAGGGAGTAAGATGGATGAAGATGACCGATCCGGATGCAGGAGAGGCTCCTTCCAGTGTGGGAAGTTTCCTGATTTGGCAACAGCCACACCTGATTTATCTGGCGGAATTGCTTTATCGTGCTGATCCTTCGCCTGCTATCTTGCAGAAATATGCGAAGTTGGTCGATGAAACCGCAGAATTTATGGGCGACTTTGCTGAATATTATAAGGAGAAAGACCGTTATATCCTTCGTGGTTGTATTGCTGCCCAAGAAACCTTACCTGCTGCAACAACCGTGAATCCTCCTTTCGAACTCAGTCAGTGGTATTGTGCCTTGAAGATTGCGCAGGAATGGCGTGAACGACTGGGGAAGGCTCGTGAAGCTCATTGGGACGACATTATAGCCAAGATTTCTCCCCTTGCATCTAAAGACAGTTTATATCTTGCAGCAGAAACCGAGCCTGATACCTATACCAAGGTTCGTATGTTCAGTGATCATCCAGCCGTGATGGGCGCTATCGGTCTGTTCCCATATAATAGTAGAATGATTGATTTTGCCAAGATGAAGAAGACCGAACAGTGGATTTGGAAAAATTGGAAATGGAATACTTCCTGGGGCTGGGATTATCCGATGATGGCTATGGGAGCTGCCCGCATGGGAGAACCTGAGAATGCAGTAGGTGCTTTGCTAATGCACCAGCAGAAGAATACCTATTTGGTAAGCGGTCATAACTATCAGGATGCTCGTTTGCGCCTTTATCTTCCTGGCAATGGCGGTTTGTTGATGGCTGTAGCCATGATGTGTGCCGGCTGGGACGGCAGTATTCATCCTAATCCTGGATTTCCGCAGGATGGCAATTGGAACGTGAAATGGGAAGGCTTGAAGCCTTTACTTTAATAATAATAAGATGTATCATCAAGAATAGTAACTACTCAGCACCCCTATAGAAAACTTCTCGTTTATAAAGCATAAACTTGATTTTGCTTATTTTCATCATCATTACAAACTCTTTAATGAATGAGTCGATGAGGACGTAGGCTGTTTAAAACAGTTCATTTAACGAGTTCTTTTCCGATGATGCCTCCAACATGTCTCCTTTGGCTATTATCGCCCTTCAGCAGATTATCTGCCAGGAGATACATTTTTGCATGGAAGTTTTAGGATGATTTATCCTAAAACTTATTAAAATCAAAGAGTTTTAGGATGATTTATCCTAAAAAATAGTACCTTTGCGGCAATTACTTTTAAATATATAAATATTACTGGTATGGAACAAAAGAAATATAAACTGGTTTTAAGGATGTTGTGGGAAGGATTATCCATAGGATTAGTCGTTGGTCTTGTGGCTGGCTATTTTTACTTTTTCAAATAGGCGGCAGATATACATCATTTTCAACAGTTCTTTCTTTTAGTGAAAACAAATTGGTGATTAAACTAAAGAAATCTGTTGTTACTTTTGTTGCAAAATAAAACAAAAAGGTCAAACTCGTGTCTTACCTCACAAGTTTGACCTTTCTGTTTTTTATGATTTTCTCTTTATTATCCTTCCTTATCCGAGTCGATGAGGGCGAGCAGATGCTCTACTGCCACCTCCTGCGGAATGTTCTTTTCTACGCAAACCTGCTTGCGGTAAAGACTTACTCGGTTAGGACCGGCGCCTACGTAGCCGTAATCGGCATCCGCCATTTCGCCTGGACCATTCACGATGCAGCCCATGATACCAATCTTCAAGCCCTTGAGATGCTTGGTTGCCTCCTTGATCTTGGCGATGGTTTCACGAAGATCGTAGAGGGTTCTGCCACAACCAGGACAACTGATATACTCGGTCTTGCTGGTGCGCAGACGGGCTGCCTGAAGAATGCCGAAAGCGGTTTCATCTACTGTCTGGGCAGGGATGTCACCATCGTTCATCAGCCAGATACCATCGGTAAGACCATCAATCATCAAGGCACCCATATCGGCAGCAGCCTCCAGCTGGAAGTCGCTCTTCTCCTCCTTGCTGTGCTGGTACATCTCGGCGAAAACCACAGGGTTCTTCAAGCCGGCATTCATCATCTCGTGAACCAATGCACGCTGGTCGCCCAGACGGTTCTGATGATTGCTTACGCAGATAACCACTACCTCAGGATGAGCCTTCAGGCAGGCGATGTATTCCTCGGCAGGAGTACCAAACTGCAGGGTGAGGAACTTGACGTCTGCCTTGATGCTGGCGATGAGCGGCATTGCCATGGCTGGGAAGATAGGGTAGAGCTTGGCACCAGTAGTCTCAGGCTTACTGTTCAGCGTCTCGTAAACATTGTAATCTACGATGTAGCTCTGACCAGGCACAAACTGCTTAGGCATCTTGCCGCCTATATAGATATAATCAGGCGTAGCATCCTTGTTCTCACAAACGGTGCTCTCGCCGTTGATTCGGTTGCTGATAACTACCGGAACGTTGTTGCCGCCGATATTGCCTACGCCCACGGTTTCGCGGCGGGTAGGGCGCAGCCAGTCGAAGCTAGGACAAGCTGCGGCAGGAATCAGCAGGTGACCCTGTTTCTTGCCGATGTAATCCACCAGGTGGCGGGCCACCGGAATCTCTGCAGCAGGCTCCTCGCTGAGGCTTACACGAACGGTATCGCCGATACCGTCAGCCAGCAGGGCACCGATACCTACGGCACTCTTGATTCTGCCATCCTCGCCTTCGCCAGCTTCGGTTACGCCGAGGTGGAGTGGGTAGTTCATGCCTTCCTTCTCCATTTCTTCTACCAGGAGGCGCATAGAGCGGACCATCACAACGGTATTGGATGACTTGATGCTGATAACCACATCGTGGAAATTCTCCTTCTTGCAGATGCGCAGGAACTCCAGGCAGCTTTCTACGATGCCCTCAGGGGTATCGCCATAGCGGTTGCGGATGCGGTCGGAGAGTGAACCGTGGTTCACGCCGATGCGGATGGCTGTATGGTTCTCCTTGCAGATGTTGAGGAAAGGTACGAAGCGCTCCTCAATCTTCTGGAGTTCGTGAGCATACTCCTCATCAGTATATTCCTGCTTGATGAACTTGCGGGCAGGATCCACGTAGTTGCCAGGATTTACGCGTACTTTCTCACAATAGAGAGCAGCCACATCGGCAACGTTAGGATTGAAGTGAACATCGGCTACGAGCGGAGTCTGATAGCCGTCGGCACGGATGCCGGCATTGATGTTTTTCATGTTCTCTGCCTCACGGGAACCCTGCGTGGTGAAGCGCACCAGCTCGCCACCAGCCTTGATGATTTCCTCTGCCTGGCGAACGCAAGCCTCGGTATCATTGGTGTTGGTGGTGGTCATCGACTGGATGCGGATAGGATTATCGCCACCCAGATCGATGGCTCCGATATGTGCCACAGAAGAGGCACGGCGGGTATAATTGAATAAATCTACCATAATGTATAAGAATAGAATATGCCCCAAAGGAATGGGGCATATCACATATTAGATTAATTACACTTGAAGTCGTATTTCACCTCAGCCAAATCCTTGTTGGCCTTCTCTATCTTGGCACCGAGACCCGCCTTCCAAGCTTCTACCTTCTGAGCCACTTCCTCATCGGCAAGGGCAATCATCTCGGCAGCGAGGATGGCTGCGTTCTGAGCCGCATTCACACCAACAGTAGCCACAGGAATGCCAGGAGGCATCTGGATGATGCTGAGCATGGCATCAAGACCATCGAGCATACCCTTGATAGGTACACCGATAACTGGCAGTGGGGTAGATGCTGCGATAACACCAGGAAGGGCGGCAGCCATACCGGCAGCGGCGATGATTACCTTCACGCCACGCTCCTTAGCTCCCTTGGCGAATGACTCTACTGCATCTGGAGTGCGGTGAGCAGAGAGGGCATTAACCTCGAAAGGAATCTGGTTGTCGTTCAACCACTTACATGCTTTTTCCATAACAGGCAGATCGCTTGTACTGCCCATGATAATGCTTACTAATGGTTTCATTTCTTCTTATATTATAATTATAATTTTTTTATATGATGCCTTATATTACCTTCAGGTTGCTATATTACCAGGATGGCGCAGGATACGCCTATAAGGAATCCCGTGACCACCTGGGATAGCGAATGCTGTCGCAAGATCATGCGAGAGGTTCCCACGGCGCCTGCCAATAGCAATACCAGGCAGAGCCACCACAGGGGATTGAAAGAGAAGGCGATGGCGTAGGAAACCAGCGAACCAGCCACACCGCCGATGGCTGCCGTGTGGGTGCTGATTTTCCACCATACGTTGATGAAGGCACAGGCCATCTGGATGGCGAGTGCTACCACTACGATGATGCTGATGACGCGCGGCGTGTTGCGATACTCCATCCAGAAGAAGCAGATGAAATAGCACAGGATGGAGATGATGTAGGGAACGATGCGGCGCTCCTTCTTTCCCAACTCGTGGGAGGTCCAGCCCTGACAGAGTCTGTAGAGGTGGATAAGCAGCGAGGGTGCCACCACGGTGAGCAAATAAACCATGGCAAGCATCACCAACTTGTATGTCATCGGCAGCAACGACATGTAGCTGAAGATGAACAGAGCTATGAGTCCCACTATCGGCAGATAGAAGGGGGTGAAGACCATGCTCATGATTCGCGCAGTCAATATGATATTCTTCTCTTTCATAAATCTAACGTAATCTGTATTCTTTCTCTCTTTCTCAGAAGAGTTTTTTCTTACGGGAATCTCTTTCTGGAGTTTATTTTCTTAATCGTGCAACAGGGATATTGAATTGTTCGCGATATTTTGCCACGGTGCGGCGGGCGATAGGGAATCCCTTCTCCTTCAGTGCCTTGGCCAATGCTTCGTCGCTCAGTGGTTTCTTCTTGTCTTCCTGATTGATGAGCTCTTGCAGGGCTATCTTGATCTTGCGGGTTGACATCTCCTCGCCGTCCTCGGTGGTGTAGCCATCCGTGAAGAAGAACTTCAGCGGGAACATGCCCCACTTGGTTTGTGCATACTTCACGTTGCTCACTCTTGATATGGTGCTGATATCCAAGCCCGTTCTGTCTGCCACATCCTTGAGAATCATCGGCTTCAGGTCGGCTTCGTCTCCATCCAGGAAGAACTGTCGCTGAATGTCGATGATGGCTTTCATCGTGACGATGAGTGTGTGGCGGCGCTGCTTGATGGCTTCTATGAATCCCTGCGCCTTATCCACCTTTTCCTTGGCATAGAGCAGGGCTTCCTTGTCAGAGCGGCTCATCTTGTCCTTATGTTTCCTGTAGGTGTCGATCATGTCGGTGAACGATGGCGACACGGTTAGCTCAGGGATGTTGCCTCGGTTGAGGCTGAAGGTGATGGAGCCATCGTCGTTGGTATCTACGATGAAATCCGGGGTAATCTGCTGCATGTTTCTGCCCTCGGTTTCGCCCATCGATGCGCCTGGCTTCGGGTTCAGCTTCTTGATTTCCTCTTGCAGGGTGGCAAGCTGGGTATCGTTGAGTTCCAATCCAGTCTTGATCTTGTCCCAATGCTTCTTAGTGAACTCCTCGAAATAGTCGCTGAACACTTCTTCCATCGTCTTGCGGAGCACGCCTCGTGGCAGGCGCTTTGCCTGTAGCAGAAGGCATTCCTGAAGACTTCTGCCGCCTACGCCGGCAGGGTCGAAGGTCTGGAGAATGTGGAGCACGTGTTCCAGTTCCTTTTCCGATACGTCCATGTTGTGATAGATGGCAAGCTCATCGCAGATGCCGTCCAGGTCTTTGCGCAGCAGGCCGTCGTCATCGAGCGAACCGATGAGGTATTCCATGATTTCCTTCTCCTTGTCGGTAAGGTTCTGCATGTCCATCTGCTCCTTCAGCTTGTCGTAGAAGGAGGTGGTGTCGCCGTAGACCATTTCCTCATAGTCGGCGTTGTCCTGGTTGTTGTATCTATCCGTGTTATAATCAGGCATCTGGTCATCCTGTCCGATGCTTTCCAGCGCCTGGTCGAGTTCATCTTTTCTCTCTTCTTTCTCCGACTGTGCCTCGTAGGCATCGTCGTCGTTCATTTCGTTGTTGTCATTACTGTTTTCTGCATCATGCTCCAGAGGCGAGTCACCATCGTAGCTTTCGTTGAGCATATCGTCAGGGTTCTCACTTTCCAGAGCAGGATTGTCGTCCAGTTCGGCATTGATGCTATCCTCCAGTTCGGTGAGGGGCATCTCCAAGAGCTTCACCTGCAGCATTTGCTGGGCGGAGAGTCTTTGCAGCTGTTGCAGCTTCTGTGCCTGTGTCTGAATGAGTTTTTGAGCCATATCTATTTATTTAAAGTATTCTTGCAGTTTGATGGCAAGTTGATTCAATTTATCCGGATTTCCGTTTCCATATCTGTGCCAGATAGCCTTGCATGCCTGAAGTACCTTGCTGTCTGGCGCTTTCTGCCTGTTGAGGTAAGGGTCACAGTACTGATAGTCAGTCATGACTTCCGCAATCAGTTTGGGCGAAATCTTCATCAGTTTTCCCAGATCTATGATTTCGGGAGTTTCCGGCACCATGGTGATAGGGGTGAGCTGGAAGTAGAGGTCGAGAATGATGATGAGTTTGATAGGTGTGAGCGATGGCTCTTCAGCCAGCGGTTCCCAATCTTTCTCAAACGATTCGCGCACTTCTACTCCTGCAAAGAAATCCTTTGCATTGCCGCATCCGTTCATCTTGCGCAGGATGCTGATGTCGTGGGAAAGTAGTCGAGGATTGTCGGCATACTTATCCCAAAGTCGTTTGATACGAGGCGTAACTCGTTGCAACTTGAACATTTGCTCGTGCAAATACTCAGGTTGTATGTGCAGCTCCAGGCTTAAATCTACTATACCCTTAGAGTATAGTGGCTTTACGCCCATTGGCTTCTTCTGATAGAGTTGGAGAAGCAAGAGCCAGTAATCGTCGTTCCAAAGAGGATGTTTTGCCATATTCTTTTTAATCTTATAATCTTCTGCAAAATTACAATTTTTAGTTGGTAAAACAAAATAATTTAGTGTATATTATTATAAAGCTATCCATAAAAGTGCATATTGGGCTTGAAAAGCGGCGTGTAAAAGTGTTTATGGGGCTTAAGATTCTGTATATAAAAGAAGTGCGCAACTTCGAGTCACTCGAAATTGCGCACTTTTAATACTTTATTCCCAAATGTTTCATAACTCAATGGAGGATGGCTTTCACAAGCTTTTTCCCTCCGTTGCAGTGCCCGAAGCAGTCATTGTCCTGCTCAGGCGTCATCTTTTTGTTATCCGATACATTTGTCTTTTTTACCTTAAGTTACGCTTAACCTAATGAATCATTATCCTATTGTCCTTGAATAAACAATCTTTTTTTAAAATTACCTTACTAACTAATAACCTAACTAAACAACTAACAATCTTAAACCTAAAAACCTAATAACCTAAACAAATTTCTTTTTGTCGTCCTTGAATAAACAATCTTTTTTTACCTTTGAACTAATAACCTTTTAAACAACTAACAATCTTAACCTAAAAACCTAATAACCTTTTGTCTTAATGACGATGCAAAGGTACGACGATTTCCGCAACTAACCAAATCTTTAGAGGGAAAAATCGCAAAAAAGCCCTTATTTTTGACATAAATCAACTATGTGTGTGCGCACACAAGTGTTATGAAGCACATATTTGACCTATATCAACCATTTTTGGCTCTTCCTGGTTTCCTACCCGTTTCAGCCCTCTTCTATACCTTATATATAAGGCTTTTGAGGGGCTGGCTTGGGGCTTTGGTCGTAGAGGAAAGCTGCCTCACTCATGAACACGGCGATGGTTTTGAGGCGCAGATAGTCTTCTGAAAGATAGATTCTGCCCTGGTTTGCCCAGTTCCTGCCCCAGGAATTGCGGCATACGTAGTAGCGCTTCTTGTCTTTCATGAAGGTGCCGATGATTTCCATCACGTGGTCGTCGGTGGTGCGGAGCTGTTCAAACTCTCTCTGGCGGGAAGTTGGGGTTACGGGGAGTTCCATCTTCTGAACCTCCACATAGTTGTCCTGGGCATGGGTAAAGCCCTCTTCGCTGATGTCGCCTTCCCAGCAAACCGGATGGCCGTTCTCTACGGCTTTCTGAATATGAAGCATCAACTCATCTAGCGGAAGATTGAGAAACTGGTCGTGCATCACATTATCGGGTACTTCAAGAGCGAAGTACTCGCGGTAAGGGTGATGGGTAAAACTGGTGAGTGATACGTACTCCTCGGGATAGCATACGCTGTGGGCAAACTCCAATGGGGTGTATTCTGCACCGAGCATGTGTACCTGCTTGGCAGGCATGTAGCCGATTTCCTTATCGAAGAGATTGTTGAGTTCATCTTTCAGTTTCTCGATGCCCGACTTCTGGGCAATGGCTCCATCGCAGAGTTTCTCCACCTTTCGGCAGAGAATCTTATAGTTCACGTCTTTCGGATCTTCATAGCTGTCGTATGGTTGTGCGCCATACTTGTCTATATAATGTATGAGCATCGAAGCCATGCCTCGCATGCTGATGGGTTTCTTGCCTTGTGCGAAATAATATTCCAGGGCTTTCTCCTGAAGCATCATTCGTGCAACGTAAGCCACGGATAGGTTTACGGAGTCGCCCTTCATGATATGCTCGCTCTCGATGGTAGCAAGCATGCCGTATGCCCAGCAGAGTTCGCTCTTTCCCTGGTTCTTGACAGGGGTGGAGCCGATAATCTGTGCGTTCAGGGGCAGGTTGTCCTTGCCCGCTCCCTGGCGGGAAGGGGAAGCAGCTTCCGGCTTCTTCTGGTATCCGCAACTTGCTAGGAGAAGTGTGGCGAGAAGGCTTATAATGATATTTCTATTCATACATTATATTATATATGTTGGTTATTACTAGGATGAATGATTGCTTGTAACTGAAAAAAGTTCCGTTCCGTTTCACGGAGCGGAACTTTTCCTTGGCATAGCCTAGGAGATTCCTCTCCTGGGCTATCTGTATTCTTATGATAATCTTATGCTTTGCTTTCCGTCTTCTTCGCTCTCTTGCCGCTGGTAGCGATGCTCCATACGCCAAGGGCGATGAGTGGAAGGCTCAGAATCTGTCCCATATCTACAGGCAATCCTGCTTCGAAAGCCACCTGAATCTCCTTCGTGTATTCGATGAAGAAGCGGAAGACGAAGATGAGGGTAAGGCAAAGACCGAAATAGAGTCCGCTACCCACACTCTTGGGTCCTTTCTTCTTGTAGATGAAGAAGATGAGGAGGAAGAAGCAGAGATAGGCTATCGCCTCGTAGAGCTGACCGGGATGGCGTGGGTACTGATCTTCCTTGACGAAGATGAATGCCCAAGGCACATTAGTTACCTTGCCGATGATTTCGGAGTTCATCAGGTTGCCCAGGCGGATGAAGCAGGCGGTGATGCCTGATACGATGCCCATGTTGTCGAGCAAAGTCCAGCCGCCCACCTTGGTCTTGCGGCAGTAGAGCCAGATGGCAACGAACAGTCCCAGAACGCCTCCATGACTTGCCAATCCTTCGTAACCCGTGAATTTCCAGCTGCCATCTGCCATGTGGTGCATCGGGATGAACATCTCGATGATGTGATCCCACTGGGTGAGGAAATACTCCGGCTGATAGAAGATGCAGTGTCCCAGGCGGGCACCTGCCAGGATGCCTACGAAGAGGTAGATGAAGAGCGGTTCAAACTTATCCTCGCCCAACTTCTGCTCCTTGTAGAGACGGTGCATGAGCAAATAACCCAATAACAGCCCCACCATCCAGCAGGTGGCGTAGTATCGGATGGAGATAGGACCCAGGTGAGCCAGGATTGGGTCTGGGTCCCATACGATATAGTTTAGCAAATTTGCTGTCATAATCGTTTATACGTTGAAACGGAAGTGCATGATGTCGCCATCCTGCACGATGTACTCCTTGCCCTCGATGCCGAGCTTACCAGCCTCGCGTACTGCTGCTTCAGAGCCATACTTGATGTAGTCATCATACTTGATAACCTCTGCACGGATGAATCCCTTCTCGAAGTCGGTGTGGATGACGCCGGCACACTGAGGAGCTTTCCAGCCCTTGTGATAGGTCCATGCCTTGACCTCCATCTCACCAGCGGTGATGAATGTTTCAAGGTTCAGCAGGGCATATGCCTTCTTGATGAGTCGGTTTACGCCGCTCTCTTCCAGTCCGAGCTCTTCGAGGAACATCAGTTTGTCCTCGTAGGTTTCGAGCGATGCGATGTCTTCCTCTGTCTTGGCTGCGATGACCATGCACTCAGCACCTTCTTCCTTGGCGATTTCCTCTACCTTCTTGCTATACTCGTTGCCGGTCTTGGCAGAAGCTTCATCTACATTGGCTACGTAGAGCACTGGCTTGGTAGTGAGGAGGAAGAGGTCGTGAGCCACTTTCTGCTCTTCCTTGGTTTCGAAAGTAACGCCACGGGCGTTCTTTCCCTGCTCCAGAACAGCCTTGTAAGCCTCGAGCACGGTAACCATCAGCTTGGCATCCTTGTTGCCGGCAGCTGCAGTCTTCTGCTGCTTGGCGAGCTGAGATTCGATGGTTTCCAGGTCCTTGAGCTGCAACTCTGTATCGATGACGCTCTTATCCTCCAATGGGTCAACCTTGGCGCCACCTTCGCGCACGATGTTGTCATCGTCGAAGCAGCGGATTACGTGGATGATAGCATCGCACTCACGGATATTTCCCAAGAATTTATTACCAAGACCTTCGCCCTTGCTGGCACCCTTTACGAGGCCTGCGATATCTACGATTTCGCAAGTAGCTGGGACGATGCGTCCTGGGTGAACAATCTCTGCCAACTTGTTGAGTCGCTCATCAGGTACGGTGATGACGCCCAAGTTTGGTTCGATAGTACAGAAAGGGAAGTTAGCTGCCTGTGCCTTTGCACTAGACAGACAGTTGAACAGTGTAGACTTACCCACGTTTGGGAGGCCTACAATACCACATTTTAATGCCATTTTATCTTTAAACGTTTAAATTTCCGGTGCAAAGTTACACATTATAAATGAAAGATACGAAGAAATCGTGGAAAATTAACTAAAAATCATAGATGAGGGAAAATTGATGTTGGAAAAACAAGTGAAACGCTGAAACGTTGAAACGCTTGCGGATGCAGGAAGATATAGGAGAAGACGTTGAGGCATATAGGGAAAGTCATCTAAGGATATAGGAGAAGTACCTGAAAGGAATAACAGAAGTCTTTGAGACATATAATGGAAGTTGCCGGAAGATATAGGAGTAATTGCCGAAAGTGTTAATGTCTACGACCGCACAACAGCTGTTGTGCGCTTGCACATCAGGTGATGTGCGCTTGCATAACAGGTGATGTGCGGGCGTAGTTCAGTTGTTGTGCGATGAATTTCTTAGAACCATGGTGACCATTTTGCTGACTAAACGTTTAAATAATTGGATGCAAAGATACACATTATGGATGAAAGATATGAAGAAGTCGTAGAAAATTAACTAAAAAAGGCATCCACAGACTCTGTGAATGCCTTTATGATAGCATTTTTTAGAGATTCTTTTCGAATTGCTTCAATACATCGCATCTGGTGGTGTAGCTATCTACGATTTCCGGATGCTGATGGCTGAACTGGCTCCATTCCATCATCGCCTGATATTGAGCGGATTGTGGCTGTATAAGCTTCTGCTCTTTCCAGTTGGCATCGTAGGTAATCTTAAACCATGGGTCAATACCAATGGATGAGAGGGCATAGAGCGAATGATAGCGAAGCGTGAGGTTGCTGCTTTGCTTGCTTACCTTTAAATATTTCTGAGCGATAGCTGCGAAATCGGCTTCGCCTGTGCGGGCACTATCGGCTACACTCTTGCCATAATGGGTAAGATACCAGCAGTCGCCATAGCAGGATGCCTGATAATAGCGGGTGGCAAGCTCATAGGCAAGTTTCTCTCTGACTTCGCCCTCGCGAGCTACATTGTATTGGCTGATGAGCTGGTTCATCTCCTGGCTGAATTTCCACTTCGGGTTCTCCTTCAGGTGGGCATAACTGCCCTGGATACTCCACATATCCGAATCATTCACTTTCTGGTGGTTGAACCAGTAAGGCACAGCGTAGCTGCGCTTTTCGGCGTAGAAACTGATGGCCTGGTTGTTGATGAAATCCAAAGAAACATCCTTCTGCCAGCGAGCAGCTTCGCCAAAGTTACCCTCGGCAAGATACTTGGTGCCTATCATATCCTTGAAGAAATCGGCATTGCGATAGAGCGACTGGCATACGTATTGCTCGAAGGCATCCTGATGAGAAGATGTGATGAAGCGATAGTAATCAGCCAGCTGCTGCGCAGAGAGCGAATCGAGACGAATGGCGTATTCTGATGAATAAAGATAGCGGCTGATGTATTCTTCATTCTGTTGCTCCTTGTAGAAGGTTCGCATGTAGGCATCCATCATGCCATACATCGCCGTGGCCATGTTTTCGTAATCTCTGCCGGCTTCCTGCTGGTTTTCCTTTTTCGCCTTGTCTGCCATCGTCTTGAACCGATTGTACAGGGCGCGGTAAGCCACGCGCTCCTTCACCTCTACATAGTGGTTGTCAGGATTGGTGGAATCATTTTTTCTTGGGTTTTCTCCCTTCGCCATCTCGTTGAGCCATTTGAATTCACCGACCAGATATTGCGGATAATCGCTATCCACCTGTGCATTTCGGGTAGAAACCAGGAGTCGGATGGCTCTTGCATTATCCTTCATTCGCTGTGTTCCATCTAACGTAATGGCTTCGGTGCTTTCCTTCCATGCTTCCCGCTGATATCCATAGAGATAATGGAGCATGGCGGTGGCAGAACGCCACAGGCAAGGATTCTGCGTCTTGCCTTCAGCGATGACCTTATTGGCAAAGGTGATGAAGTTGAGGGCTTCTTTCTGATAGATGACCTTGGCGCCTATTTCCTCAATCCACTTTTTGTCTATCTGCTCTTTGGAGCGACTGTCTATCGTCTGCTGACAGTTGTTCACGAAATCCTGCACCAAATAGGTGAGCATAGCCGAGTTCGGATTCTTGAGATAAGTGCTCTGAATGCCTGCAAGATTGCGATAGTTTCGGGCGAGTACTCTGATGCTTGCCATATCTCCCTGCTCGGCATAGATATCCAGTGCCTGCTGATGTCTTCCCGTCTTCCATAAAGCCCGGGCATAAATGTTGCGCATCGCCTCTCGCCATGGTGATTTCGGAAGTCGGAAGGCAATGGCATTCCAATAGGTGATGTTCTGCTGGTGGAATCCCTTCATCATGTTGGTACGCATACGGAGCAGGGCATACTGGCTCTTGAGTTGGGTGCCTTTATAAATTTTGGAGGCATTGTTGAGTCGGGTCAGCGATTGCTGTATCTGTAGTCGTTCTTGCTTCGAGGCGTAATTCCAGGCATTGGGATTCAGTTTCTCGCAGGCATCAAGGTAGGCATTCAGGTTTCTCAGGTAAGAAAGCATTCCTGCATCCTTCTTGCTTTGGGCAACTTTTTTAATATCCTCCTTGTTCCATCTGTAGAAAGATAAGTTGACGGAGGATGTATTGCCGGCATACTTCTGCCAGTAGCTGGCGATGT